>Ga0209367_1008385_pt1 | contig 14130 bp, 12 predicted proteins | sample WorMetLIZISLAND2_FD_187412 | JGI IMG/M metagenome (GOLD analysis project Ga0209367, IMG submission 187412) | Marine gutless worms symbiont microbial communities from Max Planck institute for Marine Microbiology, Germany - Olavius geniculatus... ... | reverse complement strand
AATATACCATAGTCACCTCCTCAGCAACAGTGCAGTGACGTATTGCACTCCATGGAGGCACTATTGACAACAGTGCCCTCTCAGAGGGCACTATTTGATTGGCGTCGTCATCACGCCGACACCGGTCACGCCTCATTAACATTCGAGACGTAAATGACCACGCGGGTCTAAGCCGACGCCAAATTCATGTATTGTGTCTAAACGGTACGTCATAAGCGCTTTATCAGTAGACAACCATGTTTACTTTTTCGAAGAGAGCGTAAAATACCACAAATTTTGCGTAGAGGCGTTGAGGTATAACAAAACAAATAGAGGCTTGAGTGTCTCGATTATTACTGAAAAATTTTCCCCTCAGACAGTTCGTAACATATTGTACTCGATCTTCGATCTCGGGCAACATATTACGAACCCGGTAGGCCTAATAAAGTCAGATAATGCCATGTACCAGAAAGTCTATAAGTAGTTATCAGCTATTCGGTAGACGTCAGCACCAATGCAATCTTCGACGAGGATGCTGCGCGTAGGCCTAACGACGAAGTTTTGTGTAGGCCTACGTATAAAGAGTAGGCCTAGACAAGCATTTGTATAGATTATGACACTGTGTAAAATCAAAATGTTGCAAGCATCATAAACAAGTAATTTGAAAAGAGCTCACGAGACGCTCGATAGCAGCGGTCCTGCTAGCTTGGCAATCAATGTACAGCAATAGAATAATAATGCGTCTTGAAACAGTACTTAAATTTCAGGCCTCCGTATGGGAAACTTCTTGAATTTAAGAGATCAAAACTTAGGTTGTTAAAAATGTACGTTCTATACTAAAAAATACACAGGTTGTACAGGTCTATCTCCAGCCATTTCGGCGCAATTCACTCTTAAAATGTGCGACGCAGCCCGAAATCGCGAGAATTCATTAAAACCCATATTTTAAAGGTTAAGGTCATTCAAGGTCATCTATGTTGACACCCCTAAAAAGCTCGTCATTAGTGCTTGTTATGATATACAGGATGTGTGTGCATATGTGCAACTGTTTTCATGCTAGACGAGCCAATATCAGTAAAATAACCAGTATTTAGAGGGGTACCCCTCTTTGACGTTTGCGTGCATAGGCCTCCTTGAACCTTGGGGGGTCGGCACTTGGACTGCTAAAATTTGCGTTTAATACTAAAACTTTCATATGCAGCTTGTCTTGGTCTATTTTAGGCATTTCGTCGCAATTCACTGTTGAAATGTACGCTGAATCCAATTCACTAAAATTCACTAAAACCCCTTTTGGGGGTTCAAGGTCGTTCACGGTCATCGATGTTGATAAATCTAAAAATCTTGTCATCAGTGCTTGTTATGATAAGCAGCATGTCTGTACCTATCTGCAACCGTTTACACACTAACCGAGCTAATTAATAGTGGCAAAATAACGTCCTTTAAGGGGAGGGGTACCTCTCTTTGACGCCATCGTTCGTGGGGAACCCCTGCATCCAGGGACACAAAACTTTGTCACGATAAACTAGAGTCCTTGGGGCAACCCAGAATAAAAATTTCATGATTCTAGGTATCGCCGTTTTAATACAGTTCCAGGGTGTGACGGACGGACGAACAGAGAGACAGATAGACTCCAAGACGATGGCTAAGACGCGCGAAGCATTCTGCTGTCGCGCGTAAAAATACGGAACCCATCAGGGATTCACCATTTTCGGCAAAGTGAATAAATTCAAAGACCTACTGAAACCGTTTGAAGTTCGAATAAGCCTGGTAGAACACGGGCGGGTTGGAGAATGGGCTCAGAAATATTTTCCTTTGTTTAACAATGCTAAAATTTAGATCGAAGAAAATAAGTAGATAATTTTGCAGCAAATGCGATGCTTAAGGCGGTTTCAGCCGGTCTGGTGCAACCAAACTGCGCACATTTAATGGCGTCCATTCCAAATGGACACCCCAGCTATTGCCCAAACAAATGAGTCTCGAGTCTGTTACTGAAGACAGTGAGTGTCAGTGATGGGTCGCGAATGAACGCCGCGGTAGACCGTTCCACGCACGTGGTCCGTCGACGGCAAAAGATCGTCCGACAGTCCAATCCGACTTTTGAGCTAACTTGCCATGAGTGTAGTTTCATCAGTTTTCATATTCGGCCGTTTTTTTCTGGCTTCTCTAAACATGATCAAACCGGTAAAGATCAGTTATTTGAGCGCCTCCGCGCATTAGAGCACACGAGTTGCCGTTTACTTACGTAAATGTACGGCGCATGCACGAAAAATACACACTCGATAGATTGAAAGAACCGACCGCGAAGAGCAAGTGATGAAATGATAACGGCAACGAGACTGCATGTTAAGTCCACATGCATCGTAGTTAAAGATCAGTCGATTACAGAGAGTTGCAGTAGTCCAGCCTGGAGCTCCAGACATCGGCCCGCAACATCGACTTCTTATAGAGCACTTTGCGACCACGAAGTTATTAATAAAATGAACAAAAACGATTGAATTGCAAGGCGATGACAGCATAAAACAAACTCAGAAGCATCGGCGTCTACACGCTCGACCTGTTTGCAGTCTAATCCAGAGGTAACGCACCTGCCCGCTGGTGATGCGACGCCGATAATTCGAAATCGGTTCGATATCGATTAGCGATGCATCATATTTTGCGGTATTTTTGTCTTCAGATGAAGTAGTGATGCAAAGATCGAAATTTTTAGTCATCTTGTGCGTCGTGGTCGAAAAACACCAATTTTTGCCAGGGGACTTTTGTTTTAATTTCAGAATTACAGAAATTACCAATTTTGAAATGTATAGCAAATAATAAAAACGGAATTATCGTTACGTTTCTTTAACAGAAGGTCGTTATTCAGCACAGTTCCAGTAAAACACTGCATAACTTCGATTAATGGGCATTTTGTATCGAATTTTCAAAAACATCAACCTGACTCAGCACTTCCAGGTAGAGAGCAATGTAGACCACCTGCTTGCATATATGTCGGTAGGTCATAGATCGTGCTGGCCATGCAGCAATAAGTTTATCGCTAGGTCAGATCATAGCGCAGTTTTGCTGGCCGCTAGCTAGTGCGATATCTGTTTCACACTGTCACTGTTTATCCGCATAGATACTTTATTATACGGCTTCCCGTCCATCTGTTGGTCAGTTTACGTAACCGCGCAACAATATGACGCTACATCTTGCAAACATTTTGATATTGGCTTATTTTACGTTAAAGGTTGAAAAAGGTAATAAAAAAATAATCAAGTAACACACGACAAATGCAGTGCAGACACGGAATGCATATAAGGTCGTGTAGACAGAAAACCGTAGATTATTACTGCTGATAGACATTTTTTTTTAAAAATTCAATCACTCATTCAATATTAATCAATCTGTAGATTTGTAGACGCCAGTTACGAGTAGGCGCAATCAAAAAGCTAAGTCTCATAAAGCCAGATTTAAAGCACTGTCTAAGTTACTGCTTTTTTCCCGGGAATTTTTATATCGTTAGGTCGGAACAGCTTAATGAATGCTCGCATAATATATGATGATTCGTACCACGACGCGGAGTGCGGGCTGCGAGGACACGTTGTGAACGAGTAGAGCAAGTTTGAAACTATAGCACAAAATCACTTAGCTGATAGCAAAATGTAAGAGATAGGCACAGTCGATGTCGTCAAAAGCTAAATTTTTGCAACCAATAGGCCTATATGCTAAAATGTGTTCATTAGCCAGGCTACATCTAGCTAAGACTTTTCTATCGGCCAAGTAGCCAATAACAAGCCGCCGCGCCCATCCCCAGCTCCAGCGCCGTGGTACGAAACGTCAAATTCCAAGGAACAAAGGCGTGGTACAAATCGTCTGCTACCGCCGGGGACTATAGCATAATATTCGTCGCAACGTAGTGGACACAGTCCCTTCAGTCCCTTGACGCTGAAGGCAGCCCCTGCCCTAGGCGACGTGTTATTTCAGCAGCATGGGGTGGCTTGCCTTGCCGGCCGGCGTAATTGGGGTGCGGATGAAGCAAAGATGAGCGACAACTGATGAGGGCAGCAGGATGGACGCACCTCTATGCATGCTGCTGCAGCTACTGCTGGTTCAAGCCACCCCGTGCACTGACAGCAGCTGCGCCAACACAGACCCGACTGACGAGCCAACTTGACCTTGGACTATTAGCAGGTCTCGCCAAGTAAGCGCCGCATCCACGCCGGCTGCCTACAGGCGAGCAAAAGCCCAGCATAACATAACAACTTTCTTCAGCGCAGAGCGGCCGCTACGGTCTGGGCCATAAAACACATTTTACTTTGTTTGCGCACATTTATGTCTCACAGCGGAGGTGCGAAAATTTAGCAAATCTGGAACAAGTGAAATGCGTCAAACAATGTTATACGTTGTTTCTTAATAGAACTATTTTTTTCGAGCGATGCGCATATACGGCGTTCTATCCAGCCATTTCGTGGAGATTAATTCTCGGATTTTCCTCCAATGTGGCCAGTCCCCCCTTTTCCCTCCACAAAATTGTCTACTTTATATTGTATCCTAAAAATGGTTGAAACCTGAAAAGCGGTCGGGTCACTCGCAAAATATCACGGCGCTTTCAACTTATGGCTTCGAGATGTTTTCTATTTATGCTCATATAAACTGAGATAATTAGCCCGGAGTTTTCACCATCCGGAGCCCCTATAGCCCTATAGGGCGTTTTATTCCAACGGCAATACATTTGGAGCTCAATAGATGTGAGATAAGCAAAAGTGTCAGGAAGTGTCATGCGCCCTGATTCTTTCTGAGACTTTGTCGCTTTATAAATCATTTACTCACTTACTTACTTACTTAAACACTATTCCCGAAACGAGGCAAGATTGAACCAAGGTTTTTACTGATCACCAATATACGTACCTCGGGCCTACGTTTATTCGCTGATCAAAGCAACAAGCCATAAAGACAGGCAGAAAAGTTGCGTGCGCACTCTTGTTTTGTACAAAAATCAGCGAGCTCAGGTGACTTTAAACGGCCATGTAAAATACATATTCGTAAAAACAGCTGCGCAAAACAAACGAAGATACTTCAGCAGCTGCAGAAAACAGCACTGAAAACTCTGAAATAGCTTTGTGTTTTAACGACGGTAGGGTCTAGGTGTGTCACCTGGCTTTAGTATATTGAGTGTTAATGTGTCCTGTTTATTAGCTGGCTGTTAGTATATACAGTGTGTTCGCTGGATGACAAAGACAGCGTCCAGTAGCCAGTCTCACCGTTTGAAGAAACGTTCTTTGTTTTGGTTTCGTTAATCAGCCGGCGTCGCTACCCCGCTTCCTCTGGTCATGGTCAAGACAAGATGCTATCTGTCCAGGCTTCCAAGCTCTGGTACAGTCATCGTCACCATGCTCATCATCATCAGCAGCAGCTGCTGCATCAGTGTCACGGAGATCACTGAGTGTACGTGGCGACAGCCAGACAGACAGACAGACACATGTCCGTCCGTCCATCTGTCTGTCCAGCCCCTTGCTGCGCACTCGGGGTTAAACCGCTTTGATGGGCGACGCTGTGACCTCGGCGACTGTTCAAAAGTCGCTTAATTAGTTGCAGCGGCAGCGGAAGACCAGAAACCAGAACACGCAGACCACGACCAGACACTGAGAGCCTGCGTGACCGGCAGAATGTATCAACACATCCGCTCTATACAGCCCATACTGGAGCTCATAGCTTGAGCTGCTGCCGATCGGGCCACGTTTCGTAATCGTATCCGCGCCATTTCCTTCGTTGACGCTCTACGTTACTCTCGTGACAGAAGATTTCACATATCGACGGACAATCGACCGGCCGTTTGAATGAACATGCACAAAACAACGTAATGCGGTGTACTGTTTTACTTCGTAATGGCAAGCGTTGGTGCAGTTCTTTGTCTCGGTTGTCTCACTGCCTACAGGCCTATTGGATACCCGGTTTTTCTTGTATGAAGCTAATAATAAATGATGATAATGATTATAAGGATCGTTATGCATGATGTCTCAGAATAGCCTACTGTAGCCATTGACAGTTTGTGCATTAGATTAGATTATTTTAAATTTTAGATCAGCGCACGGAGTATAAGCGGTGTTTCATAAAATGCACCCTTTTTGTTTCTTTTACAAGTCAGCCGAATGGTGATAAATTTGCATGAAATTTTTATTATATGCAACTGAAGAAATACAAATTCAAAATATTTTAACAAAATGTGGCCAATAGTTAGATATTCTTTGTTAGTCGTGACGTAATGCTGACGTCATAATGTGTCGTGAGTACAAACTCAACTGGTTCTGTCGGTTGCTACCCTGCTTCGATTGTGAACTTTATCTTGTTCACTGATAAAAAAAATGTTAATCGTGTCAGCACTAAGCAACATGCGGAAATAAAAACAGGCGTGTCGCAATCCAAAAAACTCAATTATCTCGCAAGCGGTGCGTGCTGGTGCACCGTCTTGCAGGAAGGTGTAAAAGTTAATCTATCCACACAAGTGTGTGAAAGTGATAGTTTTTGGCGTTTTTTGTAGCTACAATGTTAAAGCTTCAACAGTTTGTCACCATTGAAATAGATAAAGTTTGCCATCGACGCAGGGCAGCTATTCAGCAAGTCTGTTAGCACCGTTTGCGACAAGCCAGTTTGTACTCGCGGCACACTATGACGTCAGCATTACGTCACGACTAGTAAAGAATATTTAACTAACAGTCATATTTTGTCTAAATATTTTAAATTAGTATTTCTTTAGCTACATCCGCAAAAATTTCGTGTAAATAGGTCGACATTTGACTGAGTTAAAAAAGAAACAAAAAGGGTGCCTTTTATGAAACACCGTGTACTTTCATGAGATTAGCGACGGATCGTGTTCCATCGCAAAATCTAGATCCTTTTCAGAAGCAAAAAAGTCAAACAAATGTATCTAGAGGCGACAGGTACTGGGCTAGCACTTTATACAAGTGTACGTAAAACAGAAAGTAGTTAACATACTCGTACATCGGGTATACGGAGAAAAAAGAAGACCTATAAAAATGGATTCACGTCATAAAAATCGACTAGACGGGGTTGACGATCAACATAGCAGCAGATGGAACTTCGTCTTAGAAGACTCAACTTCTCTATGCAGTTCGATCTTGAACTCATTTAAACGGTTTCTGATGACGGTCGTTGACGTCGTTGTTGTGGAACGCGGCAAAGGAAAGGCGGGCGGGCAGGCGTTGTGAGTGTCACCCCGGTGTCACGCTGTGGTCTCCAGGCAGTCCGGTGGGACAACTAGTGACGGACGGCGGCCACGGAGACCAGCAGCAGATCGCCAGCCGGCCGGGTGACCACATGGGCGAATGTCCCCGGCTGACCGTTGAGTGAGTGACCACGGTGTCAAGTTACGCCAGTCCCAGCCAGCGGCCTCAGCAGCCCGGCTTCCTTCCTCCCCGTGGCTTGTGGCTAATCCACGCATCCTGATTGAAAGACGCTACGATACCGAGCGACTGACTGGACGGGGGACGTCTTGGCACTTCGCGTATATGAAAATTGAACAATTACTCTTGTCCAGAGTATATTTACTTGTTTATCTGTATCAATCAGCATAATCCATAAACATGAACACGAAGAACAGACAGACAACAGACATAATTAGCACAGAAAAAATCATCGAAACAGGCGGTAGGCGTGGTGTAGTGGTAACGCGTCTGATCCGATCAGCGAAGTTACTGTACTCCGGGCCCGGTTAATACTGCGATGGGTGACTGCCTGTGGGCAGGTAAACCATCTCGAGATGTAACCAACCGCCTAGGTCAACTCAGCTGTCCATCCCTCCGGGGTAGGTAAATCGAGTACCGGCCTATCTGGCTGGGGTTAAGGCGGGGCGCGTTCACCTCTGCCGGGTGGCAGGTAACACTGTGTGATCCCATATGACAAGTGACTCCGTAGCTCTGAGATGGGTTCGCTCATTAAGAGCTATATTCGGACCTTTAACCTTTAAACATATTTACACTTGAGGCAAGCCTGGACTTCGACAGTGGACTTTTGCTAAAAGTAAACCTATGGAAATTGTCAAAGGACTTTTACACATCGGACGCCATTCCTGTCGACAAACCAACAGCAATAGCACAAATTGGACGAGGGCTAAATTTGTATGTCCATAATAGTTAGTTATTTTAGTTACCAACTTAAAAGAACAAACGCAGTAGTAAACTACAAAGCCGAAATACATAGGACAACGATGGAGGACTATAGGCCTACAGTTAAAAAACGCGGAAGACAGAACAAATAATACGCCGTGGTCCATAAAAAAGTTCCACTTTTATTTTATGAATAGCTCCGTGCAACGTTGGCCGATTGTAATAATTTTTGGCGTGCAGCATCAAGAAGAAACATAGATGTAAAAAACGTTCCAGAAAAAATATAAAAAAACGTTAAAAAACGTTAAAAACGTGGCAAAAATAAAAGAAAAACGTTTAAAAACGTTGATAACAAACGTTAGCCTTAATTTGTTCGACTTCTTGCCTAAAACCTAATGATGTAATTGCAGTACAGTTACAATTAAAGAAAAAGATAAAATTTTATTCAATTTTAATTCAACCGTGTAGTCATAAGACCACGTATCACTAGACTAAGTAAGTAAACTACCACCACTATAGCATATTAATTCGTTTATGTGGCTTTAAAAGCCCTTCTCGACGTTCTCGGTAGAATTTTCAAATTTTGATGAACGTTTTTAAAAAAAAAAACGTTGAGAAAATAAAAACGTTGAAAAACGTAAAAAAACGTGGCAAGAATAAAAAACGTAAAAACGTTTTTACATCTATGAGAAGAAACTCGACGCAAACGACTATACTTTTGGCCGCGTCACTTAATACTGTAGCTACATTACCTTGTGAAATGCAGGTTGTTGAGCCTGCTGTTTGCTAGTGGTGTCAACGTTTGCCGCTTACATTGGTGCTAGAAGAAGACATTTTGAGCACATGCTGTAATAAAGAGGATGTGATGTGACACGTGTGACTTTTTGAGATACAATAGTTGCCAATCGTGTTTGTCGCTTTTCAGTTAATTATTTCTGAGCCGACGCGTGCGCTATCCATGTATGTAGTATGGTCAAACTACGTCTTCTGCATTTCACAAGGTAGTGTAGCGACAGTATTAAAGCGAAATGGCCAAAACTATAGTCATTTGCGTCAAGTTCTTTTCTGATGTTGCGTGCCAAAAATTATTAAAATTATTAAATTATTAAATTATTAAAATCGGCCAATGTTTCACGAAGCTATTCAAAAAATAAAAGTGGCACGTTTTTAATGGACCACGGCGTCAAGTTACGCCAGTCCCAGCCAGCAGCCTCAGCAGCCCGGCTTCCTTCTTTCCCGTGGCTTGTGGCTAATCCACGCATCCTGATTGAAAGACGCTACGCAAAGCTGTTATGAATTAAGCAACAAAAATACAATAAAAATCGCTAACTGTTTTTACTGATTTCTGTCATAAGTAAATTACATTCTTTTTCTGGCCTCTAGAGGAGAAACAGCGAGTTCTGCGTAAGAGCAGGCTTAGGCTCTTTTAATACCGGGACCGCTGCAGGCATACTGACCCAGCTGGCTAAGGCGCTATATAGCTACAGAGCGAGTGTCACCCTTGGACGACTTGGGTTCGATATAGCTTAATTGGGTTTAATCCTCGCCGGCTCAAAGCGGCGCCACAAAGGGGATAAGTTCCCAAGAAACGGAGTGATTTAGCTGTCCGTTTGATTTCTTCGTCTTTGTCGGTCTGTATAGCACCAAGTGGTCCGGATGCGGGAGTCTTAGGAGGACACCGACGTGTCTCACCGACAGTGCTATCTCGTCGGCGTGGTTTAGCTGTGCACTAGTGTGGTGACGTAGCCCGAGAGATGTGTTGTCACTTACTTCGACGACGACGACGACGACGACGACGAATACCTCCGCTAGGTTGACAGTCGTCATTCGACCTTACTGCTCGTTCCCGTGGTCAGTTAAAGCTTCTTTCGGCGGACGGACTTCCGGTGTCTCCTAGAGACAGAGAGCACCTTGCGGTCACGTGACGTCTTCGAGAGTTGTACCGGTTGACATCGCAACCAGCACCAGTACCACACATCGCCGTTTTGTTGTCATCACTTAGTCCATCGTCGTGCGCGCCTGACAATTCTCCGGTAAGTGTTCTGTCTTCGATGTTTTAGTGCTGTCGAGGCGTTAATTTTCTTTAACGCATGCGTTAACGCATTAATAACGCATCATTGTATTGCTGATATTGTAATGGACTACATCAGGGGTCTCAAACTCGCGGCCCGCGGGCCGCAAAGGCGTCATTTGCGGCCCGCGACACATTATCTGAAATTCTAAAAATTTAGAATAAAAATAAGTCGTTTTATTCTTTTTACAGCATTTTTAGTAAGCCAGCGAAACTACTATTTTCCTCATTTGCGTTCTCTTTAGTGGAGCCGCATGCTGATGCTGGCAGCGACCAACGCTGGCGCTGGCAACTTGGACCATTTCTCATCTCTTCAGGTGGTAGGCCTAAGTGAAGTTAAGCCACACCGGCTAAAAGATTATGCAGATGTCATTTCTGGATTTCTTGCAGAGTTCGACCGATGTTTCAAAAAGTTCAATAATCTTAAACCACAGTTTGCACTCTTTGCCACTCCATTTGATGTTGACGCAGAAAGCATTTTTTCCAGATGAAGGTATTGGATTTGAAGTGTGACAAGCAGAAGCAGAAGTACACGGATATAGGTGTTCCTGATTTCTACAATTTTTTTCAGAACAAAGTATCCAAAATTAGTCTCTGCAGCCTCCGAAATAGCCTAATGGCTACATTTGGCTGTACGTACGTTTCTGAACAGTTCTTCTCATCAATAGAGATCAACAAATCCGCTTTGTGATCAAGACTCACTAGTGAACGTCTAAATGCAACATTGCAATTGGCTAACACCCGTGATTTCAAGACTAACGTCGACTCTCTGGTTTCTGCCAAATCAGCGGTAAGAGACAGTCGGAGACGGGAAAAAATCTGAAGTTCTAAACTACAGTGTATACTGTAAAAATAACTTCTGTCATTTGTAGGGGCCTATTAATTACTGCATTTACTGCATTTTATCGTCTCTAAAAACAATGCGGCCCACTGACTGAGTGATATCTTGCAGTGTGGCCCGCACCCCCAAATGAGTTTGAGACCCCTGGACTACATCGAGAGGGTGACTGGAATGACGACCGACGAACTCGTGGCTGTAAGTAAATAAGTAAGTAAGTAAGTAAGATGACTTAGGAGGCGCGATTTAACAGCTAGCCACAATGCGCCGCGCTCTCGACATCCGAACAATAATGTCTTCAGCAGCCGCTTGAACTGTTCAAAGTTAATGTCAGTTTGTCTCAGATGAGCTGGAAGATTGTTCCACATCCTCGGACCTGCAGCAGCAAAGCATCTGTCTCCATAGCTGCTATGGGTCCATCTGACGATACATATCCTTGGGTTGGCAGAACGCAGCTGACGACGACCTTCGTCAGAGACCAGCTGACAGTCGACGACCAGGTAGGCCATGCTGGAGCCATGCCGGACAGTAACAAGTAGACCAGAATGGCTTATCTTGAAATCCATTCGACTCCGTACCGGAAGCCAGTGCAGCTCCTGTAGCACCGGCTGTGTCGCAGGACCGTGAGAGTAGTGATAAAACGAAAAGAAAACAATTTCTGGTTACTTGAATATTATTCGATGGTCAAATAGCGGCAGTGTAATAAAATATTGAGACTCCTGCATCACAGAATTTACTAAGTTTATGCATGTGTTTTATTTTGACGCGCTACAGCTATGCTGTACGCGTCTATGGCACGATTGTCATTTGTCGTCTGTCTGTCGTTTGTCTGTTTGTCACGGATATATTGTACCTAAACGGCAGGTCATAGAGAAAATTTTTACACAAATAATTAGCCCAGTGTCTTGAACTTAGGCATGCAAAATTTTAGTGATCTAGTGTAAGGGGAACATTTTCAAATTTGGGGTTGAATGGAGACGGGTAGGAAAAATGTGCTTTTTAACAGAAAACTGGCCATATCTCGAAAACAGTGAGAAATAGGAAGAGGTTACTATTAACCACTAATAGGAAGTCGGATATTGGCATTCAGATAAGCTAAATATCATCGACCTTAGATGACCTTCTCTAGATGATCAATGGGTATCGCATGCGTCGGCTCAAAAGATCACTGAGATCACGGAATCATTGAAAATCTGTTACTAGTTGTATTTATTTTAAGATCGTTTGTCGACGAACTGAAATGATGCATCAACAGCGAGTGAGCCGCTCTGGGTTAGCGGTTATTGAACGTGCTGTTAGCGAGTGGCGTCAACGTTCACCGCTTGCTTTCGTACTATGAGGAGGGCTGTCGGTAGGGTAGACGCGCTACAGCCTATACAGTTCCTGTTGCAGTACTGACCTTCAAAATCATCCAAGGTCAATGATTTTCATGTCATTTGAAAGCCAATAGGCTATGCGACTTTATAATATGACTGATCAATAGCAACCTTGGCCCTGTCTCTCACCGTTTCCAAGATATGGCCAGTTTTCCATTAGAAAGTGCACATTTTTCTTACCCCTTCCATTCAGCCTCAAATTAGAAAATGTTTTCTGAACTGCACCTCAGAATTTTGTACGCACAGAGCCTCGACAAAGGGATAATTATTTCTGTAAAACGTTTTCTTCTATAGGCCTATGGGTTTTCTATAGGACGACCAAACGCTTAGCCACAATACAGTTGGACAGACGGACGGACAGACGACAACCGTAATGTCAACGCGTACAGCATAGCTGTAGCGCGTCAATAATAACTGTTACTCGTGTTTGTTGCTATTCAGTCAATCATTTCTGAGCCTACGCATGCGCTACCCAGTATGAGGTCATTGTTGTAAACGGCTAAACTACAACTTCTGAATTTTTCAAGGTAGTGCGGCAACAGTATGTGGACCGAACAGTAACGTTCCAAAGATCTTTAGAAAGAACACAAATAATTATGTAACTATGACAGTCGTAATGAAAATTTTTATTTACTATAATTGTAGAGAACCGAAGCAAAAAAGCAATTTACCGAAAAATATGAAAATCATCAATGCCACATCACATTAGGATAGAAAGTCGTACCTAAACTCGACGGTGTCGCAAACGCTAGGCCGATAAAGATATCACGATTTTTGTTCAGTCACCAATTTCAATGATACAACGATGCTGGAGTTACTTTATTTTTCGTTCGGCTTGTGTACGGTAATGTAAGTTAATTACGGCTGATTCGGTCTGAAAATAATTACGGAACCAGCTACGCTGACACGGCGGCGGCTGCAGAAGTTAGCCCCCGTCGCAGGTATAGCCTAGCTTATAACGCGGCGAGCGGTCGGGGGACCTGTCTCGGCGGGGTCAGATAACCAGAACGTTAATTATTGATCGGCGTCGTCAGTGTCACGTGACGAGAAGTCAATCATTCATAAATGTCCCGATGATAGATTGCACAGCCTATATATCTACTGCACCACATAGTCCGCCGCAGCAGAACCCAGCCGGCGGCGATGCCAAGGTGACATGACAGTTTCTGATATGAAATCTTCGGCGTGTAACGGTTATTGGCGGGATGATGATGACACTGCGGTGCGCGGCCGACGCACAATGAGCTCCAGATGTGACACCTGTACGCGCAGCAGCAGCAGCAGCAGCCGCAGCATCCGCTTGAGACTGCAGGCATCCAGCCATGGACACGCTCCATTCGTCGTGTCACCGCATCGACAGTGCGATGTCCATCCGCCGCGTATTCATCTCCAGTTAATTATGTTTCTTTGTCTCTCGTACTAATATTAGCGCTGAGGGTTCGGTATAGCTATTTCGCACGACGACAGGCTCTCGTCCGCGGTTGCTTTGTATCCAATCAACGGTTTGAGTGTATGTTATGAGTGTATTTTGGCCGAAGAACAACGGATGTTTTGTATGTCCCTGACCGCGAGTTGATCGTCGAAACCGGTTTCACTAGTCGACAGAATTTAATACTTGGTTGATTGGGGTTGAATCACGACGTCGGTTTGCAGGACGTTTGGCATTTTAAGGTGGCTCTTGGGTGGTAGATTAACGGGATAACTTGGCGCGTGAATTTTCGACCACCCGATCACGAAGTTTGCGATCGGCGGCGTATTACACACATC
>Ga0209367_1008384_pt1 | contig 14130 bp, 11 predicted proteins | sample WorMetLIZISLAND2_FD_187412 | JGI IMG/M metagenome (GOLD analysis project Ga0209367, IMG submission 187412) | Marine gutless worms symbiont microbial communities from Max Planck institute for Marine Microbiology, Germany - Olavius geniculatus... ... | reverse complement strand
CAATATGACGTAACAATGACGTCACAAAGCACTACTGCAAATAAGCAAGTAAGCTTAACTATTTTATGCTATGAAATTGATATCTTTATGTGTTGCCTGTTTTCCGAGACCACTGTAGCTTTGACAGTGTTTGTTTTGCTAGGTAATGTGGTCACACAATAAAGGTGCGGTGGGTGGAAGAACTTCACGTTTACGCGCCATAAATTTCTGCTTGTAACAGTGAAACAATGGTTAAAATCGGTGCTGAATTACCGAAGTTATCGCAAAAATAAAACTGGGTATCCGTTTTTTGGACCACCCTGTATGCCTCAGATTGTATAGTGAAATATTGAGGATAAACCGCGGCTACAAGACTGTTCTGAGAAGTACGAGAAGTCCGTAAAATTGCACAATCTGAAAGAAATCTGAGCTACCGTGAGTCGAGAGACTTTCCCCTCTGGGAATTTTTGGTGGAAGTCAAAAAGTCAGCGTAATGGAATTTGAACTTAACCCGCACGCCCGCGAGGCGGCATAAAACACGTGGATAGAAAGCATACAGTAATTAAAACTGACTGTCCGACTGCACCGTGTTCATCTTTTTGTCACAAATGCAAGCGTACGACAGACAGATCACATGCACGTATGTCGACTTTTAAAAGCTACCGTTCTTCACATTAAGAATCCCTCATTCCTTCTCTTTTCTCTTCTTCCAGATTGTCTCCTTACTCTCTTATCTTTCTCTTCCGTAGGCCAGCTAGGTTTTTACAGCGTTGCTTTTTGTTTTTGAGTTAGGAGCATGTATACGGGACGGAGAAACGGACAGACGTACAGAGTATAGACAAACAAACAAGCAAGATCAGTAATGTAGCCTATTAGGATGCCAGCTAATGCCATTTATTTAGACTATATGCCTACTGTGTAACTTGACCTTTTTTCTATAATTAAAGCCGTGAAACGTTTTAAGTGCTATATTATAAAGAAAAACTCGCACAGGACGCACCTGCAAGTATTTCGAGTAGCACCAGTGTAGCACACGGTCACGTGACGATGTGACATCATTGGCTTGTTGCTGCATGACGTCATCGCTTCCAGCCGAATTGTACTTGATCTCAGCAACTGATGACGTCACAGACGCCTTGTCTTGCCACGCTGAAGCTGATGACGTCTTCTGTAGCAGAACGGTAATTGAAGATATTACTATATTAATGTTGTTACAGTTAGCACTCTATATACAGTGTGGTCTAAAAACGGCACAAAGTTAATGACACTATAATTTTGTAACCGTACCTCATAGCGTCATGTAGTTTTCAGCAAAATGTTCCAAAAGAAATTATTTACATGACTAAAGTCAGTATTTGAATACAGCAGTTAAATATTCTTTGTTATTGCCGCTGGCAATTAAACTATGCAAAAACAGTATTACCCTCGACACCACGGTCTATAAAAACGTGCCACTTTTATTTTTTCAATAGCTCGGTAAAACATTGACCGATTTTAATAATTTTTGGCACGCGACATTAAAAAGAAACGACGCAAATGACTGTAGTTTTGACCACCTCGCTACACTACCTTTTGAAATGCAGAAGTCGTAGTCTGACCATTGACAACAATGAATTCATGCTGGGTAGTGCGTGTGTCAGCTTAGAAAATTACTGCAACTACAAAATCATTGAAAATCTGTTGCTTCGTCTTTATTTTTGTCATTCTAAGTCGACAAACTGAAATGGCACATCAACAGCGAGTGGGCTGCTTGAGTTATGCAGTTACTGAACGTGCCGTTGGCAAATGGTGTCAACGCAATATCCATCAGCCTAATACTAACAATCATGAGTATATAACACCTTGTGATAGACTTTTTGCTTGTCTTTGGCTTGCGGCCTGCTAGCTGACTTTAATGAACGTCGTCTATGTTGCTTGCTGTGTTCTTCTTGGTCGTTGACGGTGGTTTTCGTCGGCTGGTCGTCCACAAGTTTTGCCTTGTCGCGATGTCTACAGAACTCTTCCCAGAGTGGCAGCAGCTCCAAGAACACGCTCCGCTACAGTCATCGCACGTCCATTCACAGTGCAACAAATACGTACAAAATACTGATGTACAGCGTAAATAACTTTACTCTTCACGCGATAGTTTAATCGTGCTCTCGTTGACAAAAACAAATAACTGTTCGTAACATAAACGCATTTGAAAACAGCTGCATAAAGGGTCGACTTATAACGCAGAAAAAATTAAAAACAGATAAGACAGAATCGTCTAGCAGTCTAAGCAGTAAATTTCAAATAGGCTTACTAGATGATGGTTATATGATTTACGTGTAACTTGGCAAAAACTTAAAAGTGATGCACGACACCAAAATCAGCTATACCTGAGTGGAAGACTTCCAAGACTAAAAGTAAGACAGTAAAACCCGGACAGCAATTTTCAGCGTCGAGACTCAAGGGCAAAACGAAAGTTGTCTGACGATGGCGAAAGTAAACGACAACGCGTGGTGGTGGTACCATGTGCTTGCTGGAAGAGCAAATTTCAGAAATTAGAAAATGGCGGACAGTGTAAGAAAGCCCAACAAATGATAGCAGTTACGGTACTTGTCCGTTAATTCACCCGCACCCAAATTATTCTTGTTCAGGCTAACGCTAACACTATAACACTAACCCTAACCATGACCCTAACCTTAACCCTACCTTTAGGCTGAACTCAAGCAGTTAATTCTGGTGCAGGTGAATTAACGGAAAAGTACTGCAGTTACGCTGAATATCAAGTGAAAACGGCACAGAGCCTGCAGTTGTGAGCGTTCACCTGTGCATGCTGAAAGAGACTAGATGATACGTGATGCCGCCGCTGCTGCTGCTGCTGGCGTAGCACGGCCCGTACGAGCTCACTGGCGACTGACACCTGTATTGACGGCGCTATATGGGAGTCCAGGTAACACGCTATGATCGCTGCCGCCTTATGTCTCAGCAACGAATGCTCTGCTCGCGCCTCACACAATTCCTGATAACAGACAAACACGCACGCACTGTAGTTCTGGCAGACTGTCAACTTCACTCTTCACTTCTTTACTCATAGGTTGAAACGGTATCTTAATAAGTTATGTAAATTCATCGATAATGCAACCTTTAACTAAATATTTAAGCAGCGGTTGCCGAAAAGTCAACAATAGTCGAGTTAAAGGTTGTATTAGGCCTATCGATGAATCTACATAACTTATTATATCAGCTTCACTCGTTAACTTGAAAAAAATTTACGTAAAATCGTTAAAAAGTACAAATTTTCGAAAAAATTAGAGAAACTGAATGCATCACTGACGTGCAGAGTTTCTTTCAACTTCAAGAATCTGTGCTTAACAGTTAACAGCTGCAATAGCCTAACTTTCGTATACGTTTTCAGACATTGTCATACAAGAAAAGCCCAGCTAACGCAAAGGAGAACGCGCAACAGCGGTGCATGTTTGAAAGCCCGGTGCAAAAAAATCTAAGCTCACGCATCCTAGCAACGATGTTTTTTACATTCGTCAGAGGGCGCCAGACGACTGGTTTCGCTCAGCTTAAAATCGCAAGTTTTTCCCACACTCTCTCATTTAGCGCTTTCGCTCAGGGTGACCTCTTTCGAATTTATGGAAAAGCTTTACAGATCGTGAAACTAGAGTTTTCCAGGCAGCCGAGTGAAGAATTGGTGAGCCTAGCTTGCACCGTTATTGACTGATCCACCCGTGTGACGGACGGACGGACAGACGGACGGACAGAATTGCGATGGCTAAGACGCGCTACAGCAGTAGCTGCTGTTGTGCGTAAAAACGCGTTTGCAAATTTATGTCTAAAATTTTTGACAGTTTTCATTACTAGTATTAACAGGAAGTATATAGGACTAACTGACCTTGTACTTCTCCGCCTCCTGCCAGAAGAGAACATTGTTTACATGTCGATCTCCCCTCGCTCTGACATAGCGCCGGAACAGCTGTGACGTCAGCGGGTTCAGCAGGGATGTCCTGAAATGGTTGATCTTTTCGTGCGACAATCTCCACCGGTTGCCCATCACCTTTCAAACATGCGCGCCGACACATCACTGATATTTGAGAGTAAAATTGATAACGGAATAGACAGAATGTCCAGTTACTGAAAGTCTGAAACTACATGTAAGTGTCTAAAATACCTCAATACAGTGGCGTCGTCGCAGGAGCAGTATGGGGAAAAACAAGTGCTACCCTAAATTGTTGGCTGTAGAAAAATTATTGAAATTTTATTTTAAAAAGTTTTCGTCACAAACGCCAAATTTGTAAATAAAACCCCAATTTTGACGAATTTTGAGGAAAAATTGAAATTTTGAGCAGCCATAAAATCATATATCAAAAATTTGCAACTATCTGTCGGAATTCTGTCAGAAATTTGGAAATTTGCAGTGTCTATCGAAAAACTGCAATTTTCTGTCCCGTTTATTTTTCAAAACGACGCCGTTACCTCAATAGACGGTATCTGCCCGCCATTTCGAAGGGCTGCCACGGTTAAGGATAGGGTTAGGTCGTAAGGAATAAGGTTAGAGTAAAGTTAGGGTCAGTGTTGATAATAGCTTAGCGTTTAATAAGTACGCTTTCGTCGTCTAAAACAAGTTAATGGTGGCCTTTCGTAATGGCGGACCCAAACCCAATTAACAATGTAAACACGACTTAGACTTACACGGTGAATGGCTTGGACGTTTTGTCGGCGCCGAGCTGCAATGACGTCATCGACCACGTGACCGATGCTGACAGCGTCGGGACTTTGTCGAGCTATGAACTCTGGGTCGGCGGTGAACTGTGCCAGCCACTTGTCCTGCAGGCGCCGTGCGACGTACTGCTGTGCTTCGTACAGTGATTCTACCGGTGGCGCCACCGCACAGCCGTCTGCCGTACTGCCCATCATCTGCCTTACCTGTCACAACACTGCAGATCAACTCACCCTCCTATCCCATCAGAGCACCGGCTGCACAGCGATCGTGGACGTTAGGGCAAAGTAGGGTTAGACTTAAGGCGCGTACAGATGGACAGAGCTAAAATGATATAGTTTCTGACATAGTTTCCATCAGTTTAGTTCAGTCGCTTTGTAGGCGCCTTTAGAGTTAGAGTGAGTTATCGTTAGTGTTTTATTGTCAGCAAAAAACGTTGCAAGCACGCGTCACGCGACTAGACTAGCTAGAATGCACTCGGCGAGACAGGACTTCCTCCACCAAACCAGATCACAAATGCTAACATCGGCAATTATCATTTATTGTAATTTCGTGTATATTTCATGTAGTGAAATGTACGTATTGCATGCTGTAGCCTACGTTGTAGCATATTAGCAGGATTTACAACAGTGGCAATTTCACGGCAAACTTACAAGACACATTCGCAACGCTGAAAAAATGCCAAAATGGCAACGAATTTCTTGCTAAAGATCACAGCAAAGTTTGTTGACCTCTTCCGGGTTAATTTATTAAAGTTTATCTGGCACTTTCTACTATAGTGTCGACCGAGAGAAAACACCAACTAACCCTCGACTAAAACGTAGCCTGCTTAGGGGGGGGGTAGCAGTGATAGCACAGCTAGGCAACTTTCCGTTAAATCTGTGAATAGAAGTATTTGAGAAGACGACTATAAACAACCTTTTTCTGTTCGTGTTTGCTGGCTGGACTGGTGAGTCCGTAGAAGTAGTGATCGTTGAAATACTTGCGGACGACTAATCTGACGCGAGCCGGTCTCAGTCGGTCGGCCACTCCACGCAGTGCCTCTACGTCCAGCCAACAGTTCAGATCGTCGCTGGCAAAGTTGTCCGCGAGAAACGTGCGAAAATGCTTCAGCTCCAGTCGATTGTTGACGATGCTCTGCAAGGTGATCAGTTGCTGCTCCCCGTCGTTAGGGTTACCCTCAGGTGTCTTTGCTTCTACGCTAGACGTTGCTTGTATCTCCATCTCCTCCTGTACGTTACTAAAAGGACGCCCGACGTCTTCCACGATGTTCTGCACACAAGATCATCGTCACTATTATTAGTACTGCTATTATATCATTGCAAAAAGCAGATATTATAACGATCCGATAAAATTTTGTGTGAGTAATTACTTAGGTTACAAAATGATGACCAAACCGGCAATATTACAGAAAATGAATAAATAACTCGTAGGCTACATTATTATTCAACACTATTGCAGCAGAACACGGCACAGTGTGACCTGATGATATGCAGGCTGAATGCTGCTATGACATTGTTCAGCAGAGCTCAAGTCATTGCGGACAGCGTCTGTTGATCTCTGGAGCTCTTTATCACACGCAGTGTCTCGTGTGTCGACGATTACAGACGACGTCGTAGTCTTACCCGCGGCGTCCAATTGTCGCCGTACCTCCGTACGTCGTACCTGACACAGTTCTTCAAGGTTTATAGGATAGGTACGGAGCGCCACCTACCATATGAGATCACACAATGTTACCTGCTACCCGACAGAGGTAAACGCGCCCCGTCTCAACCTCAGCCAGACAGGCCGGTAGTGGATTTACCTGCCACAAAAGGATGGAAGGCTGAGTTGACTTTGGTGCTGGTTATGCACTGAGATAGTTTACTTGTCCGCAGACGATCACCCATCCACGTAGTAACCACTTGACAGCGTTCCGACCGAGAGTTGAACCAACGACCTCGCGATTGCAAGTTTAACATTCTAATCGTTACACTACCAAGCTACCAGTGGGTGGGTACGTCCAGTAAACTCTGACGGCCAGACTTATGTACATAATACCCCGTCTACACGATCAAGCAACAATCAAGCAAACATCGAGCAAACATCGAGCAATTAGAGCACACGTCGTGCACGTGTATTTTGAATGCATTTGCTGGATGTTTGCTCGATGATTGCTCGATGTTTGCTTAATTGTGTAAACGGGGTATAACGTGACAAAAACGGCAATCTAATTCTCGTCAATCCAACTGTTTGTTGATTCAGAACACGAAACACGAAAAAATTTTCGCACTGTAGACTTTTTACTGATTCGGAAATAACGTTTCTGCTTAAACGTACTGCACATTGATTTTGCGGTTGTAGATTGACCGATATACACAGTACTATTAACACACTGCCAGCTGATAAACCACTTCATGCACTGAACAACGAATAATATAAAACACGAACAAAAGTAATTTGGTAAAAAAGCGGAATCGCAGTGGCAAGTCCAGCCAAGTGCCAGCAACAGGACTGACGGTTTGGCTGTAATTTACAATTGCATGTTTTGATAAACATAAAGGTCTGGTACTTGCTACAACTCTTCTTCTTCATAAGTCAGGCTCACGACTAAAAGCACTTTGCACTCTCGGAAGTGACAGCTGATTGGCATGAATTAGTGACACCGTAGCGCTCTGGTGGTTCAACCCCTATATTTGCCCTTTCCTCCGGGGGTCAGTGACAATGTTTCATGTAGCCTGTGAAATGGCATCTAAATCCGTAAACAGTTTAAGCAGAAGGGGAGGGGGCAAATGTAACAGACAGACGACAGACAGACAGACTACGCAACGGAGAAAAATGTAAGAATAGACGGGATCGCTTGCGGTGCAAATGGCATAACGCTGACTTTGCGGAAAACGGCAAAGTCGTTGGCGCATGCGTCGGCCCAGGCGTTCAGCAGGACAGTCAGAACGTGTTCTTCCGCGGCGTCGAAGAGATGCTCTGACAACGTTGACAGACGAGCGTTGATGTCAGCGACCACTGACGACGTACAAAGGATCTGCTGCGGCGCCGTAGCCAGCAGAAACGTCGACAACATGTACTGAACACCAAACACACGATATCAAATCATTTCCGCTTTTGTTTTTAATTTCAGATTGTTAAAGCCAAGTTCCATTACTTTAAAATCTGTGTAATACCACTGCAACCTAGTTTTAATAATGCACGGGTAACTTGTCGAAAACTCAGTGACATGCCGCATGTCACCAAGTTTTCGACAAGTTAGAGCCCGTTTCAATTTAAAACCTAGTTACGAGTAGAAGAGAAGTAATAAAATTTTGGCTCTAAGGTCTGAAATTCAAGATGTCGAAAGCGTCGCCGCTTGAATCTGTCCGACGCATGACCTTGCAGAGTGTCCGTGTTGACTACTGGACAACGAACATTTCATGTGTGATCCTCATAATTCACGTGTCGCAATGCCGGATTTCGTGACAATGACGATATTGTGTCTAACCTTTGCCCGTCTGTCAAGCTGCGGTTTGTTGATGATCTCCAGATAGAACAGTTTGTGATACTCCTGACAACACTCCCAGAACCGCAGACAGTTTCTCCACAACTGCAATCACACACTGTGCAGTCTATAATGATAAAGTAGCAGTCTGTCGGATATGCGACTATGCTGATTTTTGGCGAGATTTGTGCGACACTTTTATTTAACATCTAACCGCAAAGTTAGCCTCCTCGCAGAAACATTGGAAAGTCAAAAACAACTTAAAGAAAAAGCCAATGAAATCTGGAAAATCAATGAGCAACCCAACTATCCGTGAAACAGTGTTCACTCATGCTCAGATCTGCATGCATATAGGCTATACGAAAGAACAAAAGCACGAACATTGTGAAGTTAAAATGCGTATAGATGCCAAGCTCGAATCTATACGCAATTAGAGCCCACCAGGCTACCGAAAAGATGCAGACAGACCACATTGGAAGATCTGTCGATGTGTTTTCGCAGCACGCGGCCGGAGTTGCTCTCAGAACGCAGAGCCTGCAGCAGTGGCTCCATCTGCTGACTGCCGGGGTAGTCAGCCAGCTTCACCATCACCCCCGTCTCACTGACAGTCAACAACAACATCAACATGCCGTCGCAACTAACACCGTGCGATGAGCTTATTTTGTGTTTACGACCGTGCTTCTGTGTGGCCACACGTTACGACGACGGTGATAAATTACTAACTTGAATTATGCCGCCGGTGATGTATTCCGCCCGCAATTTGGGGATGTTCCCAGTGTTAGAGCTTTGAAAAGGGAAGATCCAGTAGTTCCAAGTTATTCAACTGATATAATCATGATACGCCAACGTTTCAGGCAGACGGACAGAAAACTTACGGTAGCATCCGTGCTTTGCACTACGTGCATCGCGTATTGAAAATGGAATACATAGTCCCATTGTTAATACAGAGTGGGCCATAAAAAACCGTCCCCTATATTATTCTGTTTAAAATGCTACTGCATTTGTTTATATAGACAGAATGACACACCACATAAATTGCTAGTCTGTTATGCACATATTGATGTCAAAACCTAAGGAGTATGACAAAATGTTATTAACAAATAATACGATAGAATCAAAGCACCCAAACTCTATTATATCACAATGGTGAAGCACAAATGGTAATACGTGCTTGCATATGTCTAAGTAAAACAGCGAAAACTTCATACAACAACAAGACGGTCAAGTAAACAACTGTTCAATATGCGTTCCGTAAATTTTAACTAAAGTTTTCAATTTCGGTCGCCACTGATCAATGGCTTTGTTGATCAGTTGTTGATCGAGACTGGCCCAGCAGGTACGCACTCTGTCTTTGAGATCCTCCAAACCCACGATCGGAACTCTGTACACATCTTGTTGCAGAGCACCCCAGACAGCATAATCGACGGGGTTTATGTCCGGACTGTTCAGCGGCCAGACAGAAGGCACGATGAAGTTGGGTACGTTCTACTGCAGAAACTCGACCGTTAACTTCGCCCGGTGACGTTACACTGTTTCCCCATTGTGTTTCCTGTAGACTTGGGTTGCTTTCATTTATTTTATCCCATTACAAATTATTGAAAATATTTGCACGAAGTTTGCACATGTTACTCAGAATTGATCATATTTCAACGTGCGTTATTCACTTAAAATGTACATTTCTCTTGGAAGGCATAATAATTAGCTGACATATAGGGGACGATTTTTTATAGTCTTTAGTAAGAAGTTAAGAACAAGCTATGCAACACAAAAAACTGCATGAGCACGACTAAATCGTACATTTTTGGAAATTTTTGACACATTTTTCGACCAAAAAAATCAGTGTCAACAGTGTATCCGTACCGTTGCATGCCGCCATTAGTCATGTGTGATTGGACGAAGGCTGAGCGCGCGCGCCTCGCGTCAGCCAATGACGAAGCAGTTTCAGCACCACGTGACAGCCGCGATGACGCATGCGCAGACTGAATGCGACGCATGGCAATCAATGGCGACGTTTGTTCGCTGGTGGTCTGCATGCCAACAGGTTTCACACATTTTACTTTAACAATGTAGGCCTACTTATACGTAACGCAACATCTAGTTCAGTGTCAAAGACAAAACTACTCCATTTTGTCTTTTCAGATAATTATTTTGTGTTACTGTTAACAGCAGCTCATTGTGTAGTACCTCGCTGTCGACTCAGCACATACATGTAGGCCTACGACCGTCGGGCTTTTTTCTGGTTGCTGGTCCGACGGTCTGGAACTCATTGCCAGATGATCTTAGAGATCCAGCGTGTAATTTTGACAACTTCAAACTGTTTCTAAAACAATATTGTTTAGTTTGTACTAGTGTAACTAGCGCATTGGAGTATTTCTAACTTTACGCGCTATATGAATTAAAGTTTTAGCCTACTCACCTTTACTTCCAAGTTTAAAAAGTACCTGAAACGTGACGTACAATATTATACCCCGTTTATACGATCGAGCAAACATCGAGCAGACATCAAGTAAACATCAAGCAGGCCTGATTAAACCCCGCCCCCTGGCTCAAATGTAGGCCCAAGCTTAGCCCACAGCTGATCACGTGTTATATAGGCCTTCTAATTACAACCCACTCGCCCTCCTAATTAGCATGCTAATTACCATAGCTCGTCGAGCTAGCTGGATGAATGCTAGCAAACATCGAGCAGACGTCGAGCAATTAGCACGTGTATTTTAAATACATGTGTTCGACGTTTGCTCGATGTTTGTTCGATCGTGTAAACGGGGTATTAATAAACAGAACCTTGCTGTTGACAGGCCGCTGCTGTCTATCTCGCGGCATACAACTCGCGGGTCTGTGAGGCAGGTGAACAGCAGTCCGCGGCTCCGGGCAAGATGGCGGCGGCGCCGACAACTTCCGGTATTGCTGGTACGCGCGGTGTCTGTCGGGACGTGCTCCAACCGCGCTGTGAGTGATCAAAAACCGTGGAACCCTATACAGCCCGTCATGTAAGCCTACAGTACAATGGTTGACTGTAATATCGGACAAGTAATAGTATCAAGCTAGTAATAGCAATCGTGTTAATGATGCTGGGGCTACTGCTGATAATAACCAACCTTGACAGTTTGCACCACAAAAATAAACCACAATAACATGTTGGATCCTACCGCTTTTAACATGATTACATGGGTTACTTTGTGCGATGGTCAGGTCAACATTGGACGTGAGAGCACAATAGTTACGATAACAAGGTTACCATAATATCCTACCAAATGCTTAAAAACTCAGAGACATAGCTGGCCCATGTGAATACGCACCAAGAGTCTATATAATTGGAAAGTATCGAGCCGTTCGAAGGAAATAATGCAGTACAACGGCATTAAAAATTTTAAAAATAATTATGCAACTAGCAAACGCTCGTGAGAGTGCATATCTCCGCCAAGTAAAGTGATTTAAACATTACTATTACTACTACTACACCCACAAATACAACAACACCTACAACTACACAATACAATAAGAAAAGGGGAGGGAGAAGGAAAAAGCCGCTTTGCGCCAGGGGAAAGGGAGGGAAAAGTAATAGCCAGCGTTGCTGCTTGTGCTGTTGGTGCAATGACGTCATTGCTATTATGAGTCGTCATGTGCACACACACACACGGAACGACGGACAGAACGACCAATCTCTTAATCTCCTCCAATGTTCGCTACGTTCACACTTGGCGGAGATAATAACGTCGACAGCAATCAGACGCTTAGAAAAGTCAGACCAGTATGTGAGCAGTGGTAGGATGACTTGCGGTTGAACAGCGAGCAGATTGTCGAGCGTCCACTGCGAAGCTTCCGTCAGACTCAAGTCTTTCTTGGACTCGGCACACAGTCTCAGCTGACCGCCATTGCTGTCGTACCTCTCACGCATGCCTGCTATGTGACTGTCGCAGCGAACAAAATAAACGAAAATACTAGATAAACTTAAAATAAACTTAAAACGCAAGAATAATAATAAATTATCACAACCATATGCCATCTTCACCGACAGGCGTTAGAAAGTTGACGTATTATCTTTTTCGAGCGTTCTACTTTGTTTTATTCCAATGTTTTCACGAGCAAAAACAATCGATAAATAGATACTCACAGTGAGGTTTCGAACACAAAAATGCTTGTAGCACACGACACAAAAAACGAGTGAAAAATAAAACAAAACGAACAGAAGAAACACGACGCACGCACGTACCTGGTCAACTCGGCGTGGTCGGATAGCAAGCGAGCTCGTTCAATGTCCAGCCACAGGTTCCAGAACGTCTCTCCGGTGGTACCGACGAGGAACGACTGAAACTTCTGGATCGCTCTGAGTGACGACAGGCTGCAGCCTTCTGACGAGCGCCGCTTGCTGCTGGGATAAGTTGGAGAAAACGCGTCAATGTTGTCGTCATCTTCGCATTCATACAAACAGTGGCAGGAAAAAGCGCGGGCTATATAAGCCTCCTCTCTAAATTCTAGCTTATCAAAAAATGTTTTGAAAAAAAATTTCTGTCAAAAACACACAAACTTGTGAAGCTAAAAAGACTCCATTTTGCGAAAATTTTCGAAAAATATTGAAATCTTGAGTATTCCCTTCTCCCAACTTTTTTGACTCACGACGCCGCTGCTCACAAACATCCCTATTTCACGGCAGTTTGCTGTATGACTTATACTACAACTGAGCTGAGTTGCTAAGTAGGCTACTATGTGGTTTTGAGATTGCGGTGCATGCAACGTGAGGACATACCACAGTCCCAGTTGACGGCGTGGTTAACACGGATTGACAAACCACGACAAGCTTGTAATTAGAAATTAAAGCCAAACTGTGTGGACTGTTTCACTGCATACAAGTAGCCGAACCATTTAGTCGACCTGACGGCCTGTATTGTTAGAATGTACAACTGAGAATGGACAACTGTTAAACGATAAAAACATTTGACTACACCGACAATCCTGCGAAGTAAAGGCCTAATAAGTTTAGGCTATGGTCCTGCGATGGGCAAATAACAAATCAAATCTAGTTCCAAATTGCAAATCATTACGCATGAGCTACACTAGTAGTCTGCATATGTTTTGTTAATACGTCGTATAAAACGGTCATTACTAAGACTTATGATATGGTCTGTTAAAAATCACAGATCAAATTGTGCTGATCTCAACTCAAGTCCAAATCTAATCGAACATACTTTCAAATCAAATCACAAAGTTGGCCTAGTGAAATCGAATCATCACAAGTCATTCAGTCGCGATTTAAATCAAATTATGATTTGATTTGCCCATCACTAAGGCTTACTGTCGGATGACGACGTTGATGATGATGAGGAAGTACAGCGGTGGTCAGCCGCTGCAGCCGTCGGTATCTCATGGTCATCTCCAGTCCATGCGGCCCTCGGCTGTGCCCTTTCTAATACTGGGAATTCGATGCCAAAGAAACGTTGCCTTCGATGAGACGTTTGTTCGTCGTGCGATGGACTCTGACAAACGACAGAGACAGAGAGAAAGTTTATTTTTCATAACCAAAATAAACGCAATAACTAAACAACAGTTAATAATACAGGAGAGTTGCCAGAAAATTTGCCACCCATCAAATGCTAGCCACCTATAAGCGGCCTCGACATCTTTGCAACACGTCTAAGAACCGTGCGGACTGTGAATGACATACAGGGTGTTTCAAAAAAACGGATACCCAATTTTATTCTTGGGATAACTTCGGTAATTCAGCTCCGATTTTAACCATTCTTTCACTGTTACAAGCAGAAATTTATGGCGCGTAAACGTGAAGTTCTTTCACCCACCGCACCTTCACTGTGTGACCACATTACCTAGCAAAACAAACACTGTCAAAGCTACAGTGGTCTCGGAAAACAGGCAACACATAAAGATATCAATTTCGTAGCATAAAATAGTTAAGCTTACTTACTTATTCGCAGTAGTGCCTTGTGACGTCATTGTTACGTCATATTGTGTTTATTTACTTTGTTTACCAGTA
>Ga0209367_1008382_pt1 | contig 14132 bp, 8 predicted proteins | sample WorMetLIZISLAND2_FD_187412 | JGI IMG/M metagenome (GOLD analysis project Ga0209367, IMG submission 187412) | Marine gutless worms symbiont microbial communities from Max Planck institute for Marine Microbiology, Germany - Olavius geniculatus... ... | reverse complement strand
CGAGAGCCAGTGTACGACTTCCTATTAGTGATTAATAGTAACCTAGGCCCTATCTCGCACCGTTACTGAGATACAGCGACTTATTGGCCAAAAATCGCAAATTTTGCCCACCCCCCTCTCATTTAGCGCCCTCGTTCGGGGTGACCCTCTTCGAATTTATGAAAAAGCTTTACAGTTCCTGAAACTAGTGTCTTCCAGGCAGTTGACGGTGAAGATTTGGTGATCCTAGCTTAGACCGTTTTTGCCTGATCCACCCGTGTGACAGACGGACGGACAGACGGACAGAATTGCAATGGCTAAGACGCGCTGAAAGCAGTAGCTGCTTTCGCGCGTAAAAATGTACGACTTAACACACCTGCTTTCCTCTAACTAATAACAGCACTGACAGACTTGAATTATATCTCGTCCACTAACAGCAGTGACACACAAGCCAGTAACTGTACCTCAGCTTTTTCGGACTTGACTCTGGCCAGTAGTTGTTGATAATGCTCGGCATTGCTATCAATGACATGTGACAGACTGGCAGCTGATGACCGGAGCGCCGACAACGTCTGAGCAACAACCTGTCTGTCGATGGCTTCATTAATCTCACTCACTGCCAGTATGCCTATACGTTGCATGTTCACAAAGCTCAATTACTATATGGCTGTCATAAGAATCGGCATTACATGTATTACCCATCTACCTCGGTAATGTCAGTCTGCCGATGAGGACTGCTGTGTTCATGCTGCTAAGCTGAAAATGAAAAAGCACAAGAAACCCGGAATTTGTGTGAACTTCATCTGAACAAATTTGATAAACTTTATATCTTTAACAAAACGTGGCGATGCGTACTCCAACTGTGGTTGGATAAAAACAATGAATGAACGAATCAATGTTAGACTGTGCCTTGAAACAAAGCGCTTATGAATCAAATTAGGCCTAGTAAATGGATGTATGACTAACAAAAGAGAATACACAGGTCTAACAATCGATGCTAGTAAAAGATATAAAAAGAAGACAATCTGTTGATAATATATGCATAATTGGTGTGTACAGACGGTTGTGTTCATCGGTGACGTGTTGGTTGACATCATCAATGCATTGCTGAATCTCATAATGACTTAGCATCATCTCATTCAATGTAGACCCCTACAATAATACAGGACGTACATGTATTAGACCTCGAACAGGTAATTAGGGATGCCGGTTTATAGTGAAAAATTTTCTTAAAATACGCCGAACTTTTTAGGCAAAATATGCAGAATTTGGTGAAATATTTGGGGCATAAATGCAGCATAAATTAAGCCACATATATGCAGCATACTTCTCCCTATATTTCCAGCATATGCAACTTCGAGTGACAAAGAAACATAATCATGATCAAAATTGACATTGATATGCCTATTCTGCACAGTTTCGACCTTCTTGACCTCAATTTCTTCAACGTCTAATTATAAATACCAGTAATCATCTGCTGCCAAATAAATACTGAATGGTCTTAAATGAACGTTGGTCAAAGAAAATGCTGAAGAACGTGATCGTATATATGTGAAAATATGTGGCATATATGCAAATTTTTGCATACATTGCATAATTTCTGCATATGGGATTTTGAAAACGCCATTATATGCGGAAAAATATGTGATATGTCGGTTTTGGCATGCAATCGAATATAACCGGCATCTCTGGGTAATACGCATCATACAGATACCGGTAACACACCCTATATTGACACAGCATCATCTCATTCAAAGCAGAACCCTAGAACAACAATACAGCCAGGTAATACACCTCGTGCAAGAAACTATCCCAGTTTTCAGTTCGGATATCATTGTACAGCAGAAACCTCCAGAAAACGATGCACAAATGTTTCATCGCTGCCGTGTGTTTTGCTGTAGTCCTTGTTTGTCAATGCTGTCATCATTTCTTCTCAGCATATGTCCAAGCCAGTTTCATTTTCTTTTACTTACTTACACTAGGGCCTATTCTGTCAATATACTTCTTTCATAGCTCAGTCGCATGACACACTGTCATTCGACTGAGTTATAATTTAGGAAGTAGACAGATGCCGTTCTTATGAAAACTGCATATATACTGAATGTGATGTGACAGTACCCTGATCTTGGAAGACTTAGCCTTAAAGAGACGTCTGTGATATTTCTCTCGACAAGCCGGATCCAAGTTGATGATGTGAGCATCGTCAGCTGCCAGACAGTCATACATCCACACCGAGTTGTCCAGCTCCGCAGCCGAGTTGATCTTTACAATTGCCGATAACACTACAGCACCACCAGTACTATTATCACTGCATTTCATAACAAGCACCCTTTCTCTTTCTTTCATAACTCAGTCAAACAGTGATCAATTTAAGCAAATTTTTTACCAGCTGTAGTTGAAGAAATAGTAATTAAAAATATTTTCTAAATGTGGCTCTTAAAAAATAATTTTTTTCTAGTTGCTAGTCTTTTGCTCCCACATTGATCATTGTCGAATCACTAAAAAAGCAAACATACTCTTGTATTCAATAAGTCGAAACAAATTTCAAAATGCTTTAACCAATTATCCGATAAACAAAAACTGCAAAGTCAATGTTCAGTTACAGCATATCTAAATACCTTCAATGCCTCGTAGAATCTCCTCATGATCCAAATTTTCCTACAAAAAAATATCACCAGCATATATAATTATGACTACAACAGCTGATGTCTAAATAACAGTAGATATAGTTAAGAGTTTTCACTTAGTGCCAACATGGAGTGTTAGATCAGCATAGATGCTCTATGGATTACGGTAAGTGCAGTTATCGTAGTACTGAGATGGCGGGCAAGTAAAGCATCTCGATATGTAACCAACCTCCGAGGTCAACTCAGCCTTCTGCAAAATCAAGTGACTACGATACGATGGTGACGATGTTGGAGAAACTACTGAGATCTTTTTTCTGCAATGGCTTGGTCCAAAAGGCAGCGGTCATCCGGCACTGATATGCACTCATCGTATAAACTGGGTGAACTCTCACAGTGACGACAGCATCAAAAACATTGTCACTGCTATTCACCAACATTACCGAATCCGAACACCAGCAAATACGTGCACAAAACACAAGAAAAAAAGAAAGACCTTCGGCTAAATCTCCACAGATTAACTGAGACTTAAGCCATGTGTACAACAACAGAAATGAATTGTTTCAGCGTCCGACAACTGATTAATGTCGATAGCTATTACTGGCCAATATGATCAACTGCTTCTGATTAGTTCACCTAGCTTTGCAAATATAAAACAGACGCAGAAAGCAACACAAACAGAGGGTAGCCGCTAGAGATTGCAATCCCGGGATCCCGAATCCCGGGACTGACGGTGATCCAATCCCGGGATTTCAGGATTATAACAAGAAATTTGAGCTAATGCTCACGAGACGTGCGAAAGCCTACAGCAGTTCCAGTTCAGTAGTTTAGCTGAAAATTGGGGTGTTCACGCTAAGTTAATATACAAATACCAAATTCTGGATCGCATAACGATAGTTCCGTGGTGCCACCTTGTGAATGATATAGACTTCTGTCGCAGCCTGAAATCGCCAAAAAATCCAAAAAACCACCTATTTTGGCGTTCTAGGTCATTCAAGGTCATTGAATTTGGCACCAATCGAGAGCCAGTGTACGACTTCCTATCAGTGATTAATAGTAACGTAGGCCCTATCTTGCACTGTTACTGAGATACAGTAACTTATTGGCCAAAAATCGCAAATTCTGCCCCCCTCTCATTTAGAACTCTCGTTCAAGGTGACCTCCTTCGAATTTATGGAAAAGCTTTATGGTTCCTGAAACTAGAGTCTTCCAGGCAACCGACGGTGAAAATTTTGTGATTCTAGCTTGCACCGCTTTTGACTGATCCACCCGTGTGACAGACAAACAGACAGATGGACGAACGGACAGACAGAATTGCGATGGCTAAGACGTGCTGAAAGCCATAGCTGCTTTCGCGTGTAAAAATTATCTTTTCTATCTAAATTCTATCTTTTCATGTGTAAAATAACAAAAACTAGAAATTTGGGGCAAAGCCCAACGTGAGTCCAATTGGGAGAAATTAGGGGGGCAAAGAGGGGGGAGAATTTCCCCGGCATCAAAGTCACGTGGCCCGAACTCAAATGCATTGGCATACGGCGAACGCGCTTTGTCGACTTAGGGTAGGTCAACATTAACGCTTATAACTTGGTTCTTAGTGGACGGAATTTCACAAAATTTTTTTGGTTCAACGCCGAAAGGATCGCTCTCGTCAACGTCATTTAGATTCTGTCGTTATCTTCATCGGTTCCAGAGATATTTGCGCTCAAACTCGAAAGTTGTTGTAAATCGCACCAATTTTTGAACGATTTTTGCCCTCCCAAACTTTAAGGGGGGTGGTGCCCCTAAAATTTGTGCTTGCGTTAACACCCCAATATAGAGGCACGTCAAGTGCCAAAGTTTTGTCGGGCTACACCCCTTAACTCCGAAGTTATAAGCGCTAATTTATTACATTTTAAGCCAATTTTTGACCCCCCTTTGAAAAAAAGTTGTAAGGGAGGCCCCCGTTCCCGATGGGGGTGCGCTAGTAAGACTTGGTCATTCTCTAGCTCGTGTAAAAATTTGGTTGCACAGCACCCCCTAGGGGCCGAAATATGCTCTTCCGAAAAATGCAACTTAGGGTAGGTCAACATTAACGCTTATAACTTGGTTCGTAGTGGACGGAATTTCACAAAATGTTTTTTGTTCAACGCCGAAAGGATCGCTCTCGTCAACGTCATTTAGATTCTGTCGTTATCTTCATCGGTTCCAGAGATATTTGCGCTCAAACTCGAAAGTTGTTGTAAATCGCACCGATTTTTGAACGTTTTTTGCTCTCCCAAATTTTAAGGGGGGGTGATGCCCCGAAAATTTGTACTTGCATTAACTCCCCAACATAGAGGTACGTCAAGTGCCAAAGTTTCATCGGGCTACACCCCCTAACTCCGAAGTTATAAGCGCTAATTTATTGCATTTTAAGCCAATTTTTGACCCCCCTTTGAAAAAAGTTGTAAGGGGGGCCCCCGTCCCCGATGGGGGATGCGCTAGTAAGACTTGGTCATTCTCTAACACGCGTAAAAATTTGGGAGCGCAGCACCCCCTAGGGGCCGAAATATTTTTTCCGAAAAATGTGCTTTAGGTGGGTACGATTTCACATCGAGATCTCCAAGGTCACTGGACCAAACTTCACCGGACTTGTTTCGCCTAACGCAGGAGAAATCGCGGTAGACGGAATGACTATCCGATTTTGAATATCTTCATCCGTTTCCGAGATATTCGCTGCTGAACTTCGAAGTCGTCCGAAATCGGGCCAAATTTTGCATGTTTTTGGCCCCTGAAATTTTTTTTCGGGTGTGCCCCCCAAAATTTTGGACCGGCATTATAAAATTCGACCTAGTACTGACCATCGTGCAAAATTTCAAGCCGGTCGGCCCACGCACCTCGGAGATCTCGCGTTGCAAAAAAAATAAAACATCTGCGCTAAAACATAAGTCCTCGTTTTCGGGCGGACTAATAAAAATTTTAGCCGTTTGATAAATAAAATATTTGATGTGCGCTAGAGTACTACTCGGTGTTGCACATTGTAATTTGTATTTTGACACTGTCACTGTCACTCTCTACAGTTCGGACATAGCTTCCGTAAAGGCCTATACTACACAGTATGCATGAAATGAGTCTACTGGGGATGTCAAAATGACGACCAATCTGTAAGCCTAGCCTAATCCCGAAGCGGGATCCAGGGATTAGAAATTTCTCAATCCCAGATCCCGAGTTTTCCAGCCTTTTCCAGAGCCATACGAGTACTTTTCCATGTAAATTATTGCAACAAGGAGACAAACAGACCTGTTTTTCAAGCCTGATAGAGCGCAGTTGTTGATGGTAAAACCTATCGGCCGCGGCGCTGTGTTCGATGACTGCTGGTAGCTGCAGTGCTGGGTTGTGCAGGGCTCTCAGTGTAGCAGCCTCATCATTAGCCTCCAACGCATCATTGACTACTGCAACAGCTTGCTGACCTATGTACACGCAGACAGACAGATAAGCAAACACTGAAACAGACTAACAAACAAATAAGCAGGCAGACAACGTGCTTGCGAGCTAAGATGCAAAGTGACTTTTATGTAGCTCTGTCAAGCCAGTTCACATCTGCTGTCAAGTCATGGACAGCAAACACATGCATGGACAAAGTCACAGACACAACCTCAAACATGATGCCTGGTTTTTATGCGCGAAAGTGGCTACTGCTTTCAGCACGTCTTGGCCATTGCAATTCTGTCAGTCAGTCCGTCTGTCTGTCTGTCTGTCCGTCCATCACACGGGTGGATCAGTCAAAAACGGTGCACGCTAGAATCACTAAATCTTCACCGTCGGGTGCCTGGAAGACTCTAGTTTCAGGAACCGTAAAGCTGTTCCATAAATTCGAAGGAGGTCACTCCGAACGAGGGCGCTAAATGAGAGGGGGTAGAAAAAATTTGCGATTTTTGGCCAATAAGTCGCTGTATCTCAATAACGGTGCGAGATAGGGCCTAGGTTACTATTAATCACTAATACAAAGTCATAAACTGGCTCTCGATTGCCACCGAATTCAATCATCCTGGATGACCTTAAATGTAAAAATATGGGTTTTTATTATAGCTGTCAAGGCGTTAATTTTTTTAACGCATTAACGCAGTGCATTAATTTTTTTAATGCATTAATTAACGCGTAAATTAACGCACCCAGTCCCGTCGAGATGGAGAGTAGGAGGTAAAGTACCCCGGACCCGAGACGTTTATGGGACCTGCCTATAGAACATAGAAAAATGAAAAAAAATTAATAACACATATAATTTTTATTTTTTAAACGTATTTAGACTATTTACTATTTAACTATTACAGCATTTTTATTTTGTATATCATCTCTTGTCCATCATAGAGTCCATCATTTTGTGATGGACTCTACTGGGTTACGCTTACGCGAATTGCTTTCTTACTGTCTTAGACAGACATACAAACATACGCACAAAACTGACAGTCAGTTCATTTGTGATTCGTGAATAAATAAAGATGTAAAAATGTAATTAAGTAATTGTTTATTTACAGTAGTGATGAAACCAAAAAAACTAGTTTAGTCACTTGATTTCATTCGATTGTCATATAATTGCAGTTTAATGGAATATCCGAACTTTTGCTGCACAGAATTTAGTAACTGAATGAAATAAATTTACGCATGTGCGTTAATTTTTTTAACGCGCGTTAATTTATTAACGCATTAACGCGTTAATTAACGTGTCAACTGTGACAGCTTTAGTTTTTATGAATTTTTTGGCGATTTCAGACTGCAAGACACATTTCAACAGCGAACTGCTACAAAATAAATTGAGATAGACATGGACAAGCTGTGTATGAAATATTCAGCATTGATTTTGATGGTCCAGTCTCAATTTTCTAGGTTTAAGGAAACCTGCACACAAGGGCATCAAAAAGCGGTACCATCGTAAAAGTCATTAATTTACAGTTGTTGGCCAGTCTTTCATGAAAACAGTTGCAAATAGGCATAGGCATGCTGCTTATCACAAGCACTAGTGACGAGCTTTTCAGTCGTATCGACATCGATGACTTTGAAAGAAATGACTGACTCACTGAAATAGACTGACAGTTTGCGAACAGGATCTGCTATAGACTTTCGTGCGTCTCGTGAGCATTAGCTCAAAATTCTTGTAAGAACTGCTATACAGCTTGCAGCTTATGTGGCAGCAGACAGATAAATGAGCAGAGTAGTAGACAGACAGCCTCATAATCAGCCTGTAGTGCACCATCAGCTGAGGCAGCAGCATGCCTACCTGCAGCCCAGTGAATCTGGGTCCTGGTGAATGGTGTACTACAATGAGTTTACACCAACTGCATTTTCATCATCTCTATTTCAATCAACGATTCCAAAGTTGGTCAGTGGCTTATGGTACAAACAAATATCTGTGTGCCCACTGCCCAGTGCGGCAAATTTTGACAAACACAACTGCGACAGCCCGACCCAACCCATTCTGACAAAAGCAATTTCTAGAAACCAGCCTGATCAAATGGGTCACCCATTCAGCTGGCCCATGTATTAACTGTACAATGCAGCAAAGGTAAAAGATTCATCTTACGGCTTTTGTTTGTTTCCATCTCTTCATTAGCGACTGCAATACTTTGTTGAATCTCATCCTTAGTGAGAGCCATGTCATCACCACCCTGCTACAATTGTACAATAATACAGCTGTACCTAAAGCATATGTAATAGAGCTGTCAAATTAATGCATAAATTAACGCATTAAGGCAGTAATAAATTAACGTGCATTAAAAAATTAACGCACGTACGTAAATTAATGTTAACTTACTGAATTCTGTGAAACAAAAGTTCCAGTATTTCACTAAACTGCGATTATTTGACAATCGAATGAATTCAAGTAACTAAACTGTAGTTGCTGTTCCATCAGACTGAAAACCGAACTTTTTGCCGGTCTCACAGACATGACTAAGACTACTATTACGTGACTTCACTGTTTCAGCTTATTGTTACGTGTCCTTGTAGTCTTAGGACTAACACCACACTAAAGTTTATCCATCCTTCATCATCATCATCATCATCACTACTGTAAATAAATAATTATTCCGACGACAGGCTAATAGATTTTTATGCTAGCTATGATGTCAGTTATTGTTAACTATAGGTTTTAAAATGTGTTTCAAACTTTCTATATTCTACAGGCGGAGCTCCCCAAACGCTGTGGGGCCCGAGGTAACTTACCCCCAGATCCCCCTACTCTCCCTCTCGATGGACCTGGGTGCATTAATAACGCGTCAATTAATGCGTTGAAAAAAATTAATGCAGTGCGTTAATGCATTTTAAAAATTAACGCTTCGACAGCTCTAGTATGTAAGACTAGTCAGTTGTTACAGTTTTACACAACCACAAAGCTGAACCTAAAGCACTTGTAAGACTATCCAAAACACTTTTCCACTGGTTCCAACATCACTTTGACTTTTACAGCACAGTGCACTAAATCTTCAGACACAATGTGGGACATAATTTAAGAAGTTTATAAGCCAAGCTCAAAAAAAATTCAGAGAAAACTAACAATTACAAAAATCTGAACAGAATATGCAATTTACAAAAATTACAAGAAAACTACTAGAAAGCTTGCAGTGGACATAACTCTAATACTAATTTAGAAAATCTTAGGAAAATCTTATTCAAATTTCTAAATGTTTAGCAAATTTGGGCCCTGTAACGGATAACACAGATTTGTGGTAGAATTGAGTTCAGTTCAGATCAGTTGCGCTGCACAAACTGTATGAAAAACGAACTAGCAGTTGACTAGACTTCAATTCAAATAATGTCACAAAGAGTACAAAGTGAGTTAGTCCCAAAGACGTTGAATATTCTTTGCTAGACCAGCAGCTCAGCCGTTCAGAGTGGCAACGCTCACTTATACCGTCGTCACATGACCAGTCAAATATGATTCAGTTCGTATAAAATTCTGATTCTCATATATTCGGCCTATATATTAAATTTCGCTCAACATTATACAAGTTCTAGATAATTTCAACTTATCGTATGGTTACTCAAACGTTTGTTACTGTTGTCCTGTGACTTACGTCTACAGACAACAGCCTGAAAATAAATATGCAAATACGTGTGACAGCCCAAGTCACGTGATGACGGTATCTTCCGAGTGTGCCACGGCGCGATTAGTTGCTAGCTCATAGGCTGCTAGTCCACGCTATTAACGGAATGTCATTGGTTAGCCCAGACCAGTTCAGTTGAGGTCATTTGGTACACACCTTTCAAAGACGTTCAATGAAACTCACCATCTTGAGTTGCCGCGCCTGCGACAAACATCTCAGGTACGTTGAAGCATCTGACTCGGCAATGTTGCCAAGGCGCAGATACGGCATTTGCAGAGCATAGAGAAGTGATGCCTCATCTTTGTCTATGGTCGCTGCATTCACCATGGAGACGGCATATGACACTACACACAACACTGACTAATGTAACTGTGTAATTTCATGCAAAACTTTCATTCGACGAAAGTGTCATTCCATATCAATTCAACAAATGGCTCCACCCTCTTAACAACACCAGAATTTGGTGAAAACTGCAGATCATTCATCACATTAATGGAAATGTCAATCTTTCAAGAAAAAAATGGACACAATGAGCAACCTTGACCAGCCAGTAAAAGTCAGAGAACGAACAGGCACAAAATGTAAGACACTATCAAAACTGTTGTTAAGAGAAAACTATCATAAGAATTTGACTTTTTTAAATAAATGACATAGGTGTACATATAAACGAGATAAAATTTATGGCGAGCCAATTCTGAGCAAATTTTGACTGACTGTCGCAGAAAGTGAACTTTAATCATTTTTACAACTCGACACAAAACATACCGTTTGACACCAGCACAATCGCTTGGTACCAGTGGCGTCACTGATACCAAAAGCAGCCAAAAATAAGATGGGGCGAATTTGGAGTTTGATCAATTTTGATGAGATTTTGACAAAATACTATACCAAAGTGCTTTGGAACAGGATTTTCCAATCACCAAGATACTCTGGGAATCACGCTGCACCGTCTGCCAAAATATTAAAAGCTGCGAGCTGTCTGCAGAGTTTGATAATGCCCACTGAATAAGCACTGATAAATTGGCTGATTCTAACATTGTATGACCGTTTTTATGCTACGACAGTCGGCCGTCTGGTAGATGAATCACTCCTTGATCATCTATGTTCGAAATGCTATGGCTTGTCAAACACGTCACAATTTCAAATCAAAAACTTGCATGTAAACTGTCCATTTGCACTCTCCAGCTTCGCAATTTAGCTTAGTAGCAGAAATGTGCGGGTTTTCGGATTTTGAGTCCACATCCGTCCACGGATTCTGATTTATATGCAAAGTCTAATTCACAGTCCGTTTGCATCTGCAATGCTCTGCTTACTCCCATGAAAATTAGCAGTTTATCTTAAGCCAATAATCTCTATAAGTCTAGTTATCTGTATGTACATAAAGTGTAAAAATATTAATTGAATTATGATTTATAATTGATATATCACTTATCTAATGGCTAAAATAAAACAAAAATTATCCAAAGCTTTAAAAATGCTTAGTATTAAAAAAGTTACATATCAAAGTCAGCAACTTTTTGTTGAAGAAAAACCTGCAGTCCCTCCAGTACACAAACCAAAAATATTCTGCGGATCCCGATCCACACACGGACTCGCCCGCAATGCGCGCACTGCTGCTTGCTAACGATGCCAAGTGTGTCGGCTTTTTTTCACTTCAGATCCGGTAATTTCTCTCGTGAATAAAAGCAATTTTCTTCATTTTTATGCATGATATGCATGCGCTTTTTGTTACAAATGGAAATAGATACCCTATTATTTTAGTTTTTGCGTTCACTTAAAATACCACTTTTCATGATAGTTTCCCTCTAAGATATCATCCACAAACAAGATCGTCAAGCCTTGCTGAGCACCAAGTACTGCCCACAGGTAGTGCCAGTCACTTCTGCTGAATCCGCGAGCAGTAATAATGTGGCACCATCTGGTGAATGATACTTCGTTAATTCAGGCCAACTGGTTCAAGCAGTATCATGCACACAAGAAACGCAGCAAAAACCCACATGACCTTGACTTTTGATCTATGACCTTGATATTCAATCTCTTCTAGAGGTTGTCAAGGTACATGTTCATTCAAAATTTCATCAAGCTAACTGCAGTTGATCATGAGCAAAAGTACTGACTGTGTTTTAATGACATGCTGAAAACATCACTGTTCGAGCGGTAAAAATACAACTACACTAATACAAAGATATAATGTCTCTCTCAATGCCCTCCAGACAAGCATAATTTACCGATGACTCTGCTAACTTATCAACCTAGAAGAGTGAAAGACAAGCATGATTTGATATATGATTTGATAATATTTAGCAATATTCACCGTTGACTTTGTTGACATTGCCTTGTATTTCCGCCTGTGTCAGCAGTTCATCGTACACATCAGCCACGTAACTAGCATCCACGGACTACACAGACAAGCATCTGAATACTGATACAGTGACAAAAATTACTTCACAACAGTTGCTCCACGCTTTTGAGGACTATCTCACTGTGCTTTATTCATTTATTTTAATGCTGTCAAAAAATTAATTTTTTAACGGCGCTAACACAAGCATTAATTTTTTAAAAACATGCATTAACACGTTAATTAACGCATCATTATATTGCTGGTATTGTAGTGGACTACATAGAAAGGGCGACTGGAATGACCACCAATGAAATCGTGGCTGTGTTGCAGGATTGTGACAGAAGTGGTGAAACGGCAACAAAACAATTTTTAATTACTTGAATATTAATGTTTTAAATAAACTATCCTGAGACTAATCCTTAGAATTATACTTTTAATAATAACAAGATGCTTTGTAGGCTATTCTTCAGCCGAAATCAAGATGCACATATGCAAAACTTGCTTAGTTATATAATTGTTAGAGCCATTCTTTTATTTCTTAAAAATACATATCTTTACTGCTTGGACCTTGATCGCTCTTTAATGGAATACTGGAATTCCTGCTTCACAGAATGTAGCTAATTAACTTAGTTGTGTTAATTTTTTAACACACTTTGAATTTTATTAATGCGCATTAATTCTTCAATACGTTAACACGTTACGTTAATACGTTAATTTGACAGCTCTAATTCATTCACTATAAAAGTTGTACAACAGTACACATAAACACTACCAAAGTATGATAAGACAGATAAGGAGACAGAGACAACAGACAAGACAAGCAAGACCAGCAATGTGGCAAATTAGGATGGCTGCATAAAAATTAATCGTGGAACAGCAGTATCTGAAATGTTATATATCAGTGATGCACAACTTCAGCAATTCCCGAGAAGTACTGCTGTCGTTCTACTGCCCACTTTGAGAAGAAAGGTAGTGAATGTTCAGCTGTTTCTTCGCTATTTCTGAAGTGGGGACAGATTGTTGACTGAATCTGTCTAATAAAGGCTTGGTATGAGGCTGTAGAGGTCACTCTGTTGAGCCTCAACTGGTGAATTGCTCTCTGCTCTTGCCGCAGAACACCAGGAGGTATTCTGAAGCTGAGTTGACCACTGCAGCATTTCAGATGCCAGTTTGCTTTGACCCATCTTCTCAAATTCATTGCACTATGACTGAATAGTGAACTACTGCAAATGCTGGAATGCTGCTGCCCTGCTGAATGTTGATATCTGCCTGTGACTGATTTCGTTGCTTAGTTATATAATTGTTAGAGCCATTCTTTTATATCTTAAAAATACATATCTTTACTGCTTGGGCCTTGATCACTCTTTAATGGAATACTGGAATTCCTGCTTCACAGAATGTAGCTAATTAACTTAGTTGTGTTAATTTTTTTATCTTATTGCCACCTTGTCTGTCCAGTCACTTCCTTCCGCATGGCCTGGTACCCATATGAGTTGCACAGCATTTACAGTATTTCTCTCAGTAACAGCTATCAATTTCTCCAAAATGTTGCAGCCAATCCTTTCATCTTGCAAGGCGGGGCCTTCCGCAAGATGTCTTAATGCTTGTCTTGAGTCTGAGTGGATCCTAACTGTGATGGCTGAATCTGTTTCCTTTCCAGACTTTTTCCGTATCCAAAGACTTGTATATAACAATCATTTCTGCATGGTAAGTAAATCCACACCAGCCTGCCAGACGTGCTAATCCTCAACCGCCATCCAGAGAATCGCTACCCCGCTGCCACACCACTGCGTCCCAATGATAGCTGCTCTGTCACACCAGATCATGACATTAGCTTCTGGTAGGTCTTCACAGACTTCTTCGCCTACGTCACTCAGGTCATCTAATCTGAAAGTGATGTTTGTTGGTGGCTTGTAGGCGGTAGACGTGGTGTAGTGGTAACGCGTCTGATCCGATCAGCGAAGTTATTGTACGCCGGGCCCGATTAATACTGCGATGGGTGACTGCTTGTGGGCAGCTAAACCATCTCGGGATGTAACCAACCGCCTAGGTCAACTCAGCCTTCCATCCCTCCGGGGTAGGTAAATCGAGTACCGGCCTATCTGGCTGGGGTTAAGGCGGGGCGCGTTC
>Ga0209367_1008381_pt1 | contig 14132 bp, 4 predicted proteins | sample WorMetLIZISLAND2_FD_187412 | JGI IMG/M metagenome (GOLD analysis project Ga0209367, IMG submission 187412) | Marine gutless worms symbiont microbial communities from Max Planck institute for Marine Microbiology, Germany - Olavius geniculatus... ... | reverse complement strand
AATTTTGCATTTGTAAATGGAATTTTCTGACAAGAAAATTTCTGACAGCCAAAATTTACAACTCTCCTGACTCTCTGGCCAAGACACCACTAGCTCAGTTACTTCAGCAAGATCCCAACAAAATAAACTTTAAAAACTGCTACAGAAAGACTTTATACGCACCTGATGCAATTCCAGTTGCACTATCGACAGCATCGAAACACAAAAGCATAAATATCTACAGCAGTAAAAATAAGGCACACTTATCACAAAATGTGATTAGTTAACAACAGCTGCAATATCGTCTGATTTCTACCAAACACCCAAGTTCTTGCAGGCTCTGCTGAACTAAATATGTACTGAATTCCATTAATGCTAATTCCTTTTTGCAAAGTCTGCAGAATATATAAGACTGAGATAAATTATAATAACATTTGAACCTTGCTGTGGCATCAGCCGAAGCCGATAATAAGCCGCGATCAGACTTTGACCAGCAGAGATCATAAATGATGCTATTATGTCCGGCCAGCTCACCTTTCAGACTCCCTGATGAAATCTACGAAACATTAGTGTTAGAAATAGCATTGCTGCTTGTCAATAAATATTTTCTTAAAGACAACATTATGGCAAAAATTCTAAATGTAGTTTCAATTTTGAACAGCATCCAAAAACTGCTGGGGCTGATAACAAACTTGTACAATGCTCTACATACAAATTTTTGAGCTAATAAAAATTTAAACTGATAAACATACACTGTAAATGCAGATTCACAAATTCATATTTCACACAGCACATACCTCATAAATCAGAATAGGAAAACTATCTTTATCGTGGCATCCACAAGCCAGGCTTCTGAAAATCAAACAATTACATGACCGGAGAAGTAGTAAACATCTAAATGAAGAAAAAATACTAGCTGAGACATTTCTATGCAAACATCAAAACCTAATCTCTAATTGTAACATATACCACAAAAACAGCTACTTTCAAGTCTGCAGTTTCCTCCCATGATGGCAGGTTGTATTTACCCTTTTCATTACATAACTGGAGAAACAGCAAGCACCGACCCAAAAGTGTATTTAAAATATATTAAAATAAACATCAAAATAAACAACTAACAGCAACAGAAAAAGCATCTAGATACTTTAGTGCTGTACAAAAATCCAGCTTTATTGTTCAGTATGTTGCAGTGCTCGAATGCAGCACAAATGTGATGAGTTTTTCTAAAATTTTGCTAAAATGCTCACAATTTAAACAAATAGTAGGTGTAGGTGTAGTAAGTAGATGTCTTACTTTCCACTGTGTGAAAATCGGAGAACAAAACAGCCTTTTCGACCACCAGTCAAGCAGAGTGACAGAGAGTTTGGAATACGACATTGTTGGCCTGGAAGTCGACTCCAACGGGATGGTTCTCTTGGTGACTGTAGATTCGTCTGACTGCAGACTCCGACTGCGTCCTCAAAGTCCAGAGTGTCACCATACTGTTCCAGTCTCTCCTGTATAGTAAACACGTAGACACGATGGCTTGGTGGCTCAGTGATTAGATACATTGAATACGAGACCGAAAGATCCACTGTTCAATTCCCAGCCAGTGCACTACCGGGTAACAACTCTGGGCAAGTTGTTCCCACCTACCTGCTTGCAAGTGTCTAGTGATTAATGTCAACTCGTAACTTTCAGGTTGCGGTGCAATTCTCACTGCCGGTCATTTGAAAGCAACCTTGAGCAAGTTGCTAATTTACTGTGTGTTCAGGCCAACTCAGCCTCCTACCCTCTGTGGGATGGGAAATGAGTAATAGCTTATGGGCTATGGGGTGAAGACCTAGTGTGGCTAATTGGGGCGTTGGTATGTCTGCTTGCTGCAAACCGCAAGTCCAATTGTTCGTTAACGCGAGCAATGGATGGCCGCATAGTGCACAGCGGTATCATTAACTCATGCCAATCAGCTGCCACTTCCGAGATTGTCAAAGCGCTTCTGGCCACGAGTCTGTCTCATGTAAAAAGCGTTATAGCAAGTGCTGGACTTCACCTTTACAGCTAACAATACTGCCATCCCAGACCGCCTCTATGGATTCTCACAACCTTCCCGATTTTCTTGAGCTTATTAGGTTTAATTTCTAGTTCTAGTTTTGTTAATTTCTCTCACGTTTGACTGTGCGTGGTAGTTGAAACTAGTTACTGATACGTTTCTAAATTTTTTTTACATACTACTGCCACACACCAGTTGCTGACACATAGACACTCCATGTAGATTGTCATTTCATTTGTAAACAGCACTAACCCTGACTTTAATCAACAGCTCATAAGTTATGAAATGCGACAACATTCAGACCTATCTAGTCTGAGAAACTCATCGCTTTTATAATAACACCACTAGAAGACACAACTGAGAAAGGTAACTTCATTAAAATTTCCACACGACTGATGAAGAAAACACAAATTCAGACATGCAGTAAGAGAACTGGAGTTTAACTGCTATTCAGGTACTGTTTAATGCAAAAAAAAAATAAACATGAGTACAACTGATAAACAACTGCAATATTTCTTAGTATTCCATATCCATATTAGCAATGTGAGGAATAAATCAGCTCAAGAGACAAATATACGTTATCTCAATGGACTAACTTCAAAAGTAAGTTAAAAGACAACAGTGCACATGTAGCCAGTAAGCCAAACAGAAAGTATGATGTTTTAAGATAAAAAAAGCCGACCTCTTGAACGGCATGCATCGAACGCATGGCCGGATCCACGGCACTGGGCACTGCAATGGACTTAGCCGTGACATACAGCGTAGACTGGTACGGAATCCTGCAGTAACAATTCTTCCACCACAGGTACACCTGCACATGTGCATGGTTCACTGTCAAAACTACCCCACTACATATAAATCAAACCTCAACCCTGGTCCTATTTCTAACCCTATCCCTATCTCTAATCCATAATCCCTAACCCCAACCCTAACCTTAACCTTTACCCAGCCCTATCCATATTCCTAACCTTATTCCTAATCCTAATGCAGTGCCTAACCCCATACCAATCCCTAACCATATCCCGAACCTTAATTCCTAACCCTAACCCCGACCCTAAGATCCAGACCACAGCCTAAATCTAAATGAATGAGCCACAAAACTTCATAAAGAATCTGTTCATATCAACAGACAAACAGATAAACAAACAAACAAACAAAAGCATCATTACTTTGGTGGATGGAATGAAAAATAAACCGAGTAATAGCAGTAAATGCACAAGATGAGAACTGTCACCCTCCCTATGATTCTGCTTATATGACACACTTAGCATCCATTAGAAATTCTGAGTATCAGTATGTAAATAGTTGCCTTGGAAGTGATGCATCTTGGGTCAAAAATGCACAGATATAACAATATTATATTACATGAATCAACATGTATGAACAAACCTGTGGTGCTGCATCATTTGCTGTAGCCAATTTACTTGGAGGGTGATAAAGCTGAAGGCGAACTTTCTTTCCGATATTCAGCTGCCCATTTGTGCCGATAAGCTAAAAAATCCATCTATCGTTTACGTGAATCAAACTACTTGACTTCACGTACAGAAAAATACAGACAACACAGTCAAAAGGCATTAAAACTAAAATAATAAAAATGCATACAAAACACTGCCAAAAATGTAAAAAAAATTACAAGTTCTAAAACAAACAGTTGCAAGCATCATAAAAATTAAGCAAAAAAATCAACAAATTTACAGGAGAAGAGCTCCTGCTGAAATAAAATATTTTTTAAACCCATACCTTCAGAAAAGCCCATGCAATATGATGCCAACCTCCATCTGGCTTTCTGCCATTTAACTGTCTATTTGTTGTCCTCATACTGACAAAATCCAACACCTGCAAAACAGTTAATATTTCTTTTGTTACGTTATTTCTTTACCTTACAGAAAAGATAAATTTAAGTAAAGGTCAAGGGCCAAATTTTCGACACTTTTGTAAAACATTTTCCAAAGATCTTCCTATGTCAAATGATTTAAAAATTCCCAAAAAAGTTTTCTTTTCCAAATTTTTGATGGCTTTCTTTGCGTTTCCAAAGAACTTCTTCTTTTCTTATCTTCCTAAACTAGTTCAACCAATCAGATGCGCTTATACCAACCATGAGACGTAATCACCTTAGTATGAAAACTTCTTAGGAAAACTTCTTATCTTTGCACGTCAATGGGAAACACAATTTACACATTGCTTCATTTTTTAAGTTGACCAAACATCAATTTGCTTTACTTACTCATTGCTGATTTTACCGCAGTACGCAAGTAACCTATGACATCACATATGATGTCTAAGCTAAGTGTTAACATTGCGTACTTTTCATAAATTTCATTTTATTACACAGCTTTCTCCATGTAGGACAAGATTAGTGCTTTACTACATATTTGCCTAAATTCTTCCTAAAAAGTTTTCAAAAAAGTTTTGAAAATTGTGCACCCTTTCTTGAAATCTTCTCAAATTCTTCTAAAAACATTTTCCAAAGAAGTTACAAAATCTGCATTTTTTCTTTGGAAAAGAAGTCTTGCAAAGATCTTACTAAAAAGTTTTGAAAATTTGGCCCCAGGTACTTGCTATAGTGTTGCTTACATAAGTCAGACTCGTGACCAGAACTGCTTTACAAGCTGGGAAGAGGTAGCAGCTAATGATACCGCAGTGTACTTATTGGCCATGCACCAGCAAACGATTTAACTCATGGTGCAGCTCACAGACATACCACTGCCTCAATCAGCCACAGCAGGGGCCAAATTTTCAAAACTTCTTAGGAAAATCTTTGGAAGACTTCGTTTCCAAAGAAAGTATGTGGATTTTCAAAACTTCTTTAGAAAATGTCTTTGAAAGAATTTGAGAAGATCGTCCAAAAGAGATTTTAAGAAAGGTTGCGCAATTTTCAAAACTTCTTTGGAGACTTCTTAGGAAGAATTTAAGCAAATATATAGGAAAGCAATAACCTACACCAATAATGTCCTACACGGAGAAAGCTGTGTAATAAAACAAAATTTGCAAAAAAAGTACACAATGTTAACACTTAGCTTAGACGTCATATGTGACATCATAGATTATTTGCGTAACGCTGCAGTAAAATCAACAATGAGTAAGTAAAGGAAATTGACGTTTGGTCAACTCAGAAAATAAAGCGGTGTGTAAAATGCGTTTCCCGTGGACGTGCTAAGATAAGAAGTTTTCCAAAGAAGTTTTCCTAAGAAGTTTTGATTACGTCACATAGTCGGTATAAGCGCATCTGATTGGTTGAACTAGTTTTTGAAGATAAAAAAAAAGAAGTTCTTTGGAAATGCAAAGAAAGCCGTCGAAAATTCAAATAAGAAAACTTCTTTGGAATTCCTAAATCATCTGACATAGGAAGATCTTTGGAAAATGTCTTAGGAAAGTTTCGAAAATTTGGCCCCAGGCCTTCACCCGGTAATAAATTCACACCAACTTTTCACCGGATATATAAGCATTAATATTACCTTGCAAGCTGTAAGCTATACAGTGACCCTTAAATTCAGCCAATGTGTCTGTGGCTGTCTGAGTGACTGCATCTGCTGTCTGCCCATCTGACTGCATAGCGGGCAGTATTGCAGTTAACTGTGCAGAGCAAACTGCCATGTTTATAGCAGCAGTGAGCCAAAGCCTGCAGGTGGCCTGTCTAGCAGCTTGTCTGTATCACTATCACCATAATTTTAAAATTCTACATAAAACGTACGAGCAAAAAGTTCAACTGACCTCAAAGAACAACATGACATTGATTGTCGGTTGGCACAGGTAATCAAAGTTCTCGTTAAAAATGACATTTTCTTCCCATATTGGCAGTGTTGATCTAAACAAAAAGAAATCAAATTCCACATTCTTCAACCCGTAGATAGGTAAACAGCTTTCTCTAGCTTTCTGATGCAGAAAAAAACCAAAACATTGCTGATACAATAACACCAACTGCTATTAAAACTGTCAAATGCAAATGATGATAAAAACTTAAGAAAAATTGCTTTTATAACACCACTAGAAAACAACATCAACATGTGTACATCCTGTCAGTAATTTAATAACTTCAGTACATAAAATGAGAAAAATATGAAAATAACAAAGTATATCTGTCGATGCCTTAATGGGAAACCTCTGAAAACAGCTGCAGCAGACACAAAAAAGGTGGGTGGCCTTTGTGTTCCCCAAGCAAAATCACTGAAGTAATCAGACTGCAGTACTGAGATATGTTAATAGCTCCAAATAGTTGAGAAAAAGATCACTACTTACTGGTTTTTCTTGAAATCAAATGGCACGGTCATGATAGGCAGAATAAAGTCAACTTGCTCATTCTGCGTCTCAAAATATGACGTCACTCGACGTTCCCTGCAAACACAAAATGTCACAAACTAACAGAATAAAAACTACATACTATAAAATGCAGCAAGTCCACATGTGGTAACTGTGATGATGTTTCAACTATAAAAAACACTGCCTTGATTTAATGAAGAAACTTTTCTTTTATGCAACTGTTGTATTTCTGAACTACGAAGTGTTTGACCTTGGTTTCACTCATTTTCTAATTCATCCACATAATGTGCCTCGTGGTTAAGGTACATGTAAAGTGAGATAAGCTTACAAGTAAGAAAAACAAAAACAAAGAAGGAAGCAACTAGATAGGTGAGATGAACTATCACAAATCTTTCTTCCAAAAGATGCCTACATCATCTCCTTCCACCACCTCACAGAACTTCTGCAACTTCCAGGCTACATTCCAGCACACCTCTCTTTCGCCCAATCTCACAAACAAAAAGTTTCAAGAATTTGTAAATTTTGCCCTCACTAAATACCAATCACCTACCGGTATATAATTCCACCTCTAATTTTCAGTTGTAACTTTGTTTTTTTTCACTATGGACTATTATTGTTACCATTCGCACTTATGTCTTTCTCTGCATTTATGGGCTCTGTTATTTTGCGCTTACGAACTGTGCTATTATTATTCTGTTGCACTGTTTGCCCTGCACTGTTATTCAGCTATTTGGCTATCTTTATAGCTGCAACTCTGCGAAATAAACTCACTGGTCAACCATTGCCTCAAGTCTGCATCAGCGCACGTGCACGTATGCCAGAATATCAGTCTGGGAAAACAGTTCGTTGTTTTGGTTGACAATAAAATATCACTAAACAACACAGATATATTCATTCACTCATTCATTCATTTTAATTCAAGCAGCAAAGCCCACAAAAACAACTCAAAAAGATGATAGAGAGTGAAACGGCACACAAAATTCCTAATACTAGATAAGTTCTCACCTTATGGGCAGGGACTTTTATCCCTATACTTGGTGGGCTCCCAGCTTGCACTCGATACAAAATAGATAGGGGGAAGTTTTGTTAAGGGTATATACAAAACTGCTATCACAAGAAGCGCTGTTTTTAGCTCAAAATGCATCACATACCGTTTGGCAGCCATGCTCTCTCTGGACGCTCTGGGAGAGCTCTAGCACTCCGAAAGAGACTCCTTAGTTGGACTAAAGGGTGCGGGGCCCCCAAAATGTAAAGGGGGCGATGAAATGCAAAAAGGAGAAGAAAAGGGGCAGAAGAAGGTAAAGGGAAAGATGGTGAAATAATACAGAAGGGGAGGGAAAGAAAAATGGGATGGGAAAAAAGAGGATAAAAAGATAGGGAGAACTTGAGCCCTATTTCAATTCTACATTTGGGGGAATAGAAGCCCCTCCCTAAGGGCGGACTCTGTTACCCGGCAACTCAACCCCCACCCCCCTCGGGCTGCCCATTTGAGGAGATGGGGCAAAATGAGGTACCTAAGGCACAAGGACTCGAACACCATGGTTGGGGTCCGTGACCACCAACTGTGCAACACAGCCAGAAGAGTATGCAGACAAACAGACAAACTTTCCGTGTACTATAGTAAGATGCTGTAGCAACCTGACATAACGACAAGTTTCAGTGGCTATAACACACCTTTTCTGCTTCTTGACGTAGTTGCCTGTGTCCAGGTTGACGATGTGAACTCGTACAACCGGATGCGCGATGTAGAGGTTAGACTTAAGTTTGTCAGTACGATGAATCGTCAGCTGCAGAACCCGATTGTTGTCTGCGACGTCCTCGGCACGACACTCGGTGCTAGCACCTGCTGCAGGCTGGTCCTCCACCTCCTCACACCCGCAATCATCATCTAATATACAACACAGCATGCGCCAACACACTGAAATACTTGCTGCTGTTGCTCTCATGACGGGCCCCAGTGGTGGTTCTAGCCTGAAGCTGGGGGCGCTACAGTAGCCCCAGATTTGGGATCAGCACCCCTAGTTTAGGGTGTATAACATACTGGCCGATGAAAAGTTTTATTAGTGATAACTACCAGTATAAAGTGAAGACCATCCTGTCCACTGTCCAGCAGAATTTGGTGTGTCAGCAAAGCAGCCTCAGATTTTTAAAGCTAAAACCACCACTTATGAGCCCGTCAGGCAGCGCCTATATGGGGGGGGGAAAGGCAGATGCCCCTAAACGATGAGAATTTCCACTGGTTGTCACTGTCCTGAAACACACGTGATATGTCAATAAAGTCAGCAAAGTACTGTTGTTGTTCTATTGCTCTTTTTGGACAAAAAAAGAAGTAAATGTTCAGTTGTCTCCTCCCCAGTGGGAACAGACTAGATACCACGTAATCTGTCCAACAAAAAGCTGTAGTTTATGTCATCCCAAATGCAAGTCCCTGACCCTACATCGCAAATATTACATCAGCCTGATCACGTGATCACACAGAGTGAAGATGGTTTCAACTGAAAATGATGTGTCTCATTATTTCACTTAGTTTTAAAAGAATTATTTCATTCCCTACCTGCTAGAACTATAAAACTAAGCTGAAGTGTTTAACGATCTGTGCATACAGGCCATCTGTGAACATTTACCCATTCTCTTAGCAGTCTTCTTTTTCTTCCTTGGTTTAGGCTGCGGCAGCTGTTCTTGTGGCTCAGGGGCCTCTTCACATGTGTCTAGTGACGCCTTGGCATCTACCTCCACTGACTCGCCAGCACACTGCAACAAACAAAAAAACCCACAGCAAATATTAGAACAATGTCTGTGACAGCTTACTGCTCAATAACTGAAAACACTTGCTAAACAAGAAAATTCATGTGTTTTCTCCGGCAATTATCAATGTTAGGTTTTTAAAAATCAAAACTAATGATGAATTAATCATTTGTTCACGTGAACTTAACTATTTTAAAAAATTCAATTCAATTCAATTGTTGCCAGCTCTAAAATATAACTCAGACTTCATTTAGCCCAAATTTGTTGCATACTTCAGACACATACATGCCTGCATACAATCTACAATACCTATAAACACTGATCATATGTCTAAATAGTACATACAGCATCAGCATCTTGTTGTTTTAATTTTGCTCGTGGTTTCAGGTTCTTTGCTTTCTTCTTTGTAGATGCTGGTTCCGGTGGACAGAAAGAAGCTGACGAACTTGCTGCAACGTTGCTGGTTTCCTTGCGACCATCCGCAACACTGCATCACATTACACACCAGACTGCGATGCATCTGCTCTCGACATTCAGAACAACCAAATACATATATGTACCTCATATAAAAACCCGGGTTGGTGGCTTGGCGTAGCGGTAACACATTTCATCCAATCAACGAAGTTAGATACTCTACACTGGGCCAGGTTAGTACTTTGATGGATGACTGCCTGCAGGCAGGTAAACCATCTTGTTATGTAACCAGCCACCTAGGTCAACTCAGCCTTTCATTTCTCTGGGGTAGGCAAATCGAGTACCGGCCTATTTGGCTGGAGTTAAAGGTCCATGGCCACGGTCAAACTCACTCATGCAATTTCTGTAGATTTAAATTAGACATTTAACCTCACATATATAATATGTCGATTTGAGCTTCGTAAATATATGAAATTAATGCGTGAATTCAAACGAAAAGCGGCATTACGTTACGTTATGCGAAATATTCTAATCTATCAATGCCTGCGGTGACGTCATGACCCTAGCCCATATAGATCATGAATATTAATGGCTAGCCGACGACGTCATCATTCTAGGCTAGGCCATAGCCTATAGACGTCATGAATATTAATTCATGGCGTCTATAAGATAAACTCATGATGTCATCGCAGACCGTCATGGCGGCGCGTTTTCTACGTCGTTTTCGTAGATCGTCGACTTCAAAGGTAAATTTTTCCGTGTTGACAAAATGCTAAGTGCTGATATTACTGTCAAAGTTATCAGAAAATTCTGCACTTTCAGAAAAATGGATAAAATGTATATGTTAATTTTGGCGTCCACGGACCTTTAAAGTGAGGCGCATTCAACTGTGTCAGGTGGCAGGTAACACTTTGTGATCCCATATGGCAGGTGATGCTCCGTAGATGGGCTTCTCATTAAGAACTATATATCACTACCTTTAACCTTTTTAACCTTCATATGCAATAGTCTTGCAGTATCATCACTGGTCGCATCAATGAGATTGCTCAACACTGAGCCAGGTTAGTACTGAAATGGGTGACCGTTCGTGGGTATACCGTCTTCGTATTCAAGCAAGCCACCCAGGCCAACTCAGTCTGGCCATCCCCTCGTGGGTAAGCAAAATGAGTCCTGGCTATGCGTATGGTGATTGCTAGGAAAAAATGATGACTTCTGCATAACAGTTATCTGTTATCAAAACTGCTGACCTACTGACCCAGTTGGTTAAAGGCGTTAGCTGTTAATAGAGCTGGCCATCTGGCCGTATTGGGTTTAACCCTTGTGACTCAAAGTGATACAAAAGGGATAAGTTCCCATACAGTGGGTCTGGCAGTATATCTGAAATCTTCTTCTTCTTCTTTGTCTTTTTTGTATGCAATATTGAAATAAAACTAATTCGTCAGACATCTGGCCCAACAGACACAAGGTTACTCTCGTCTATTTTTAAAGGTGAAGATACAGATTGAATTGCCACACACATAGATTTTTCACTGTGCAAAAATTCTATTCTTCTGTCAACAGATGTTCATTTACAATGATGTTACATATTTTTGTGTTTAGTCATATTATTGCATTTTGCTACGAGGATCAATCGATAAATAAGTTACAAAACAGTGTCATTATGTTAGTTTTCCAAATGTTAAAAATCAAAAAAAAATGTTTTGTAGGGAATTGTATTCTGAACACGTGTTAAATTTTGTTTGATGATGACATCATTATTGTGACGTCATCCGTTCACAGAACACCGTCTACATGTATATATTTTCCCCACCAGTAACCTATCATAACTCGCAAGTGACAAGCAGAATAGGAACGAAAAAAATGAATAAACTTAACAAGTTAACACCATCTCTTTAAACACTAAAGACTGTGTTTTATTTTTCAACATATTGTCTGTTTGCTCAAACGTTTTCGCTCAATGCCTGATGCAAAAAAACGATGCTGGCTGCTGTCCATGCCACTGAAGAACGACTGATTGCACCTCGATATATGATGCAAATTTCTGCCAACCTAGTATTTTCTTACACCAAACGTGAACTGTTTGCTTCGCAAAGCACTCGTCACCATAAAGTGGATGCATCTCAGAGTGAATCTGATATGCAGTTATTTTCTTTTGTCCACAAAAATGCAACAACAGCGCGCTGTTCATTACGAGATGATTTCAATGGCAACGTCATCGTATTTAATGTTTACAAACGATATCACAGTGACGTCATCGTCAAAAAAACTTACAGCTCCTACTCAGAATTAAATTCCCTAAAAGATGTATATTTCGGATTTTCAATATTTGGAAAACTAACAGAATGACTCTGTTTTGTAACTTATTTATCAAACGACCCTCGCATTATGATTTTATGCTCAGTGAGGATTTGATATGCACACCCTAATAACTTACTTTCTTACACTTTCTTACACATTCAGTAGGCTTCAGCAATGTTTAAGCCAAAGAAATTTCAATTAACAGCTCAAAAATTACCTTCCATTTAATTCCTTGTCTTTCTGTCGGATTTTCTTCTTCCGAGATGATACTTCATTTTCATGCTCTATTACTGACGGGCAGTCACTAATAATGCAACGCACAAGTAACATACCACAACATCACATTGCCAATGGACACATACTGCATTTTAAAAAAAGTGCATAGCATTATCTTCAAGAAACATTTGCTGTTAGAAATATTTATAAGTTATTGTTGGCCATTTATCCTTCAGCTCTTTGGCACTGTTTTCTGCTTGGCAGAAAAAAAAATCTGGCAGAGTTTAGCTGCGTTTATCATCAACAAACAACAACTGGTTGGTAGCGTGGCATAGCAGTAACGTGTTTCATCTAATCAATGAAGTTGCTCTACACCGGGCAGGGTTAGTACTTAAATGAGTGACTGTCTGCATCATCTCGGTGTGTAACCAGCCACCTAGGTCAACTCAGCCTTCCATCCCTCCAGGGACGTAAATTGAGTACCGGCCTATCTGGCTAGGGTTAAGGCAGAGCACGTTCACCTGTGTCGGGTGGCAGGTAACACTGTGCGATCCCATATGGCAGGTGACGCTCCATAACTCTGAGATGGGATTCCCATAAAAAGCTATATCACTAACTTCAACGATTAACCTTTAACTATCTCTCTGACCAGAGAATGCACATATTTTAAACTGGATAAAAATACTTACTGACGCCTTTTAAATTTAATGCATCTGTGAAAGATGTCACCCAAATAAGTAAGAGATGAAGTTGCTGAACATACATTTCTATGCACCCTGATTCTTTCTGAGACTTTGGCACTTTATAAATCATTTACTTACTTACTTACTTACTTAATTATCAACAGCATTTAGTTTTTGATTAAAACAAAATTTTAACAACAACTGTTATTTTTGCAAAGTTAACTATTACCGCTTTTAACTGTACTAGCTTCAAAATTATAAGAAACAGCGTACACAATAAAACGACCAAGTATTCAAGTTTATAAGCATACAGACTACTGCAAAACAAAAGTGGACTTTGTTACCTGACAATAACGTTCTGCTGCTTCTTTTTAACTTGCCTATGTTTAGGTCCTGTTTCATTGTCACTCTCTATAAATCCAGAATTCTCTCGACCTGCAACGTTCAGAGCAACACAACAGCAACATAAAGTCGAATGAATGACAACACTAAACCAATCACCACGTGTGGTCTAACCATGTTTCAGCACCTCACAGTATAAATATGGAAAAGTAAGTAAAAGCTCTACCACAGCCAATAAAAAATATGCAAAAACACGACAGAAAAGAGACATAAAATAAGATTTAAAAAAGGACTGGACTTAACTAGAGCATATAAACAGCACAGACTTCCATTAAAATGTCTGCTAAAGTTAAACTAAAAAAATAGTTGCAAATTCAGCCTCATCAAAAACACCGACATCTAAAAATATTCCACTTATTACAAAGACAAGAAGTCTTTAAAATTTCCTGATGCATCCAAACCTAATGGATGGTACCTTGGGACATGTCCAACTCCAAAAAAGCATGAAAAACTGTTTATATCTTTTTTCAGTAACTTTTTTGTGAATTTGTGGACAAACAGAAAACACACAGAAAAACAGCAGAGCAAGCACATTAATCTTCTTACCTCAGAGCAGTAAAAAGGCAATGGCAATTTTTAACTTGAGATGAAATAGTAAGAGCAGTTATGCTGCTGTTGCTTTCTACGTACATATCACAGACAAAATTTGTAGAGATACCGTATTTCAGGCTAGGCCAGGTCACCCTAGCCAGGTCCCCAAAAGCCTGACAAAAAGCACAAAATCACTGAAGATTATAAGCATTAGCCAGCATGTGAAACATAAAAGATTATCTTGCAGAAAACAGCATAAAGCTAAATAAAAATCACCTAAACAAACCACTGAACTTTGTAAGATGGCAAATTATTTTCACTGACTGATAATTTCCTGCTGTCGCTGGCGATGTTTGTTGCTTTTCGTATTCTTTGGATCAACGTCGGGATCGTAAGTGTTCGCAAGAAGAGTTGCTCCGTCATCTTCTTTGCTGAGACCTTCCCCTTTCTTCAAACTCTCCAGCTGCAAACAGACAGATCACCCTTAGCATCACCATCCAGTAAAGGTTAAATTTTGTGTTTTATTATGTGTTTATGTGTGCACTGCCTGAAAAGGCCGTCTCCGAAATGACCTATAC
>Ga0209367_1008380_pt1 | contig 14134 bp, 4 predicted proteins | sample WorMetLIZISLAND2_FD_187412 | JGI IMG/M metagenome (GOLD analysis project Ga0209367, IMG submission 187412) | Marine gutless worms symbiont microbial communities from Max Planck institute for Marine Microbiology, Germany - Olavius geniculatus... ... | reverse complement strand
ATAGTCACTAAGCAGAACTGACAGGTGTTCTGGCTGACCAATGTTCAGTGATTTGTATGTTAGCATCGCCGTCTTATACATGACCCGCTGTCGCACTGGCAGCCAATGCAGTCGGTTCAAAACCGGAGTAATGTGATCATGCTTCCTGGTGGAAGTGACTATTCTAGCTAGTGAATTCTGAACCCGCTGAAGCTTGGCAAAATTGACATGTTATTCGTATGGACCACCAGCGCATACCACAATAGGTAGGCCTACCAGGATATAAGAGAGGACCAGGTCGACCAAGAACGAAATGGAGGAGCAGTCAACAAGGACTTACAAAAGATGGGGTTCACCTGGGAAGAAGCAGAGGTGGCATCTCTTGACAGACACGGATGGCGTCGGAGTGTGGCCCAATGTGTCCAGTTGGATGCGGGATGAACCAAGGACCAAGGACCTTGGTTCGTGAGTTATGAGCCCATATGGACGGATGTTGGGATGGTCAAGTGTGACAAGCCAACATGTTCAGTTGAATGTATGATGAATCAAAGTCAAAGTCAAAGTCGTGTACACAAAACGCAGTAGGCCTCTTTATCATTTTAAACGTAACGTATCCGAGCCGTACTGAAATAGATTGAATTTCTCTGAAATATGCGCATCTCTTATCCTAAAGTCGACAGTTGCTGGTATAACGCGTTCGTTATAACTGTAAAAATGAAGTGCATATGAGTTATGTTTCTTCTAGTGGTGATTACTGTTTTTTTGCTATAATATGTTCAAAATTATAACGTGTGTAATGTTGACATGTATTTGGTAAACTTAAGCGGCGTACATATTGACTGAATTGAACAGAACTGAACTCACTTTGAGCAGTTCAGTTGATTTCAGTTCAGATGATTTTTACACGTCTTTACTTCACAAAACGAAAAGTTGCTGTTCTGTATTATTCTGTATTCTAGCGACGAACTTGTTCCGTTGGACGTCTTGGCGTACGTCTGTCTAACTATTGTTAACCGTCGTAGTCGCCAGATGGCGACCTGCAGCAGATTTTTTTTGTTTGCGAAATTTTACTTTTAATAAGTCACTTCGGCACATCACTAGCGTCGCGTTCACGGACCGTTTTAACCAGTGCATTTTGTGAACACGTTTACACCTACCGTCACTTTGCACCAGAGACAAACAACGCGACACACTCTGTGCATGATGAGCGATAATAGACGAAATACACTTGATGTTTAATAATAATAATAAATGCTTAAAGCTGTTTGACAAGCTAAGTGGACACCAGTAGCATGTTATATCTCATTTTGTTATATTTTGTCTCACGTGCATTTTGCCGTACAGATCGCATCGAATGATCACATTTATTACGTTAACTATTACATCGGTCAGATGTGTTTTGTTGTCGTTTCGTTTTGTTAACATAGCCCATTAGATTGCCACTGATTCGTAATGATACTGCATTATGCAAGAATAATGCAAAGGATTCGTTGATTACTACTACCATTTTTCACTGAAAATACGACCAATAGACTCATGAACTATCAAGAGGTCTACATTAGTTAACCATTTAGTGTAAGGATTGAAATATTTGTAACGATTAAAATATTTAAAGTGCTAGATCGGAGTAATAGAAGAGGAAAAATGGACAACCGACACTTTTGTTCATATTTTTAAAGCTTTCTGAAATCGCAACAGAACTGAGAATTTTCTTTTTCTGCGTGTATATAATACTGAGAGATAGACCGTAACTTTTTGTGCTGCAGCCATAATGAACTGCATCAATAGATTGTCAGAACTCAATAACTGTGCACTTTGCCTATAGGCTTAATTTATACATTTAAGCAAACTGTTTCTGTTTACTTGTATCCTTTGCCAACAATGTTGGATATTGACTTGGGCGTGGCGGAGGGGCGAACTGCTGTAACGAGGGCCGAAAATCGAGGCTAAGAGCGGGGGTGGGATTCTGGATTAGGGGTAGCAAACCCCGGCTTTGCATTAGCTAGAGGGTCAGGGGAGCGCTTCAAGCTGCCCCAGCGGGGTACGGCTGCAAACGAATTTTCGGGAATGAAAAGCTTCTTTCAAAATGCATGCATAAATTTCGTTAGTTTTACTGCACGAATTTGCGTTCACGACTGAGGTTGGAAGGGATAGTCGCCTTTTACCGTCCCACACTGGCTACGCTATCGCTGCAACTTTGGTGAATGTCGTAAATTAAATGACGGCAACGATGTTATTATTATTATTGACTATCGTTATTTTTGTCGGAGTTCTCTTACAGCGTGCAGTTGCAGTCCGTTAACACGCGTACGGAGCGACGTAACTGAACTGTACTCAACTGACATACACGGTTTAGTTTTTGACAAACTGACCAGTGGGCAAGGAGGGCGAGCTCATTGGACATTGGTTATCGCGTACGTGAGCGCAGTCACGTAGGCCACCAACGCCGTTAGACGGTGCTTACTGTAATGCATTACTGCTTGCCCGTTGGTCAGTTCTTCAAAAAACTAAGCCATCCCAGTTCAGTTTCAGTTCAAGTTACGTCGCTGTGTACGCGTCTTTCAGTGGCGTAGCCAGAAATTTTTTATTGGGAGACCTCGTCTCCTTTCCTCTCCCCCTCCGTCCCCAACTTGTCTTTCCCCTCCCTTTCCCTTCCTTTTTTACTCCTCCCCCTTCCTCTGTCTTTCCCTCTCCTCCCCTCCCTTAGAAGCAGGACGCCTTAAAATCCACCTAGGGAGTCTGGGGAGCACTGTGAGATCCCCAGCGGGATCTGGGGCGGAGCCCCTGTCGAAATCGAATTTGGTGCATTTTAACTTTAAAATGAGATCTGGTGACAACGATTTTAATTATTTTAAACTGACCAAATTGGACAATTTCGTGCAGTTTAAACGTGTGCTTATGTTTTGTCTGAAGGATTGGCGGGGGGGGGGGCTGCCCCCCCCTTTTGCTACGCCACTGGCGCCTTTAATTAGTTGTTTGTGTGAAAATCGTGTTTGATTTGGCTGTGTTCTGACAGTACGGTGGTGCGTATTCTGCCGCGTCATTTGCGTGAATTGACGCAGCCGACGGAAATTCGCTCGGCTCACGAGTCATTGGTTGGCACGCCGGCACTGCTTGCTAACATCACCTTCCTCGAAATACTCAAACAGTGGCCGCTCTTCGGCGCCATTCAGTTCGAAGTCTCCGTAAGTACGCTCCTGGTCATGTGCTGGCAACGAATGCACTTCAATAATTAACTTTGCAAACATTTATCGTTAGTTTTGATTTAAAGCTTAGAGTGGTAAATTGCCAAGAACATTTTTTGTTTAGCATTTTTAAGTTATTAAGCTGTAACCTCTTACAGATGAACTGAGACACAATAATTGTTGAGTACATATTTGACCTAGTCTTGTAGACAGATGAAAAAAATGTTGATTTTCTCTGAAAAAATGGATGACTAAGATGATGGATGTGGGCTTATTCTAAGACTGAGATGATTTAGACTAAGATCCAGACTAAGGTGATTTCAGATGCTTGCCGTGAAAGCGTTGTACATGTTTGCAGTGTTTTTGCTCCGCAACCCAATTTTAACGTCTCAGTTTTTGCTAAGTTTAATCGTTATTTTTTAAAAATCGTCAATCGTTGATTTCCGGAGCTGTAATAAAAAAATTAAAATGTAGCAAAACATTTCTGTACATTTTGTACAGCATATCTAGCGTATTGAACACGCGTTTAAGCTTGGATGTGGGCTTATTCGGGACTTTATTTTTACGCGCGACAGCAGAATGCTTCGCGCGTCTTAGCCGTCGTTTAGGCGTCTGTCCGTCTGTCTGATCGTCTGTCTGTCACACTCGTGATCTGTATCAAAACGGTGTACGCCAGGATCACGAAATCTTTACTGTGGGATGCCCCAAGGACTCTAGTTTTAATGACAAAATTTTGTGCCCCTGCGTGAAGGGGTTCCTTTTCAACGAGGGCGTCGAAGAGGGGTCCCCCCCTAAAAAGACGTCATTTTGCCGCTATTGGCTCCTAAGTGTGGAAACGGTTGCAGATAGGCACATACATGCTGCTTATCTTAACAAGCAGTGGTAACAGGTTTTTTACATTTATTAACGTCGATGACCTTGAACGATTTTGAATCCCCCAACAAGGGGTTTTTAGCGAATTTTTCGCAATTTTTGGATGCAACACACATTTCAACACTGAATTGCGACGAAATGGCTGGAGATAGACCAAGACAATCTGCGTATGAAATTTTCAGCACTAAACATGGATATAAGCAGTCCAAGTCCCGACCCTCTAGGTTCAAGGAAGCCGGCGAAAGCGGGCGTCAAAGATGTCTACCCCCTAAAAGTGGTTATTTTGCCGCTGTTGGCTTGTGTAGCGTGAAAACGGTTGCAGATAGGCACAAACATGCTGCTTATCATAACAAGTGATAAGTTTTCTATTGGTGTCAACATCGATGACCTTGAATGACCTTGAACTTCTAAAATAGGGGTTTTAGTGTGTTTTTTGCAATTTGTGGCTGCGGCGTAGATTTTAAGGGTGATTTGCGTTGAAACGGATAGAGATAGATCAAGACAACCTGCAAATAGGAACTGCTAAGGCTGTCGAGCGTCTCATAAGCTTTGCTCAAATTACTTGTTGTCTTCGATGCGCTTCCAGACCAAGTCTTGAGGACTACGTCACTTCTGTTAGCAGATCAGCTGAATTGGTGGAGTGCAAACTAATAGGCAAGAGCCACATCGTGGCTCGATGAAACATTCGCGCGGGACCCCTCTGGGAAGAAAATTTTTAAATTTTTCTTTTTAAAATAACGCATTCTGGTGTACTTTATATTTTTGAGCGACGGCGGGCTCCCCAAACGTAGCCGGGTTCGGGGTAACTTACCCCTTTTTACCCTCCGCTTTCTCGATAGACCTGCAAACTAGTCTATAGCTCATAGATGTGATAAACGTCAAAAAAATTATAATAAACGTTAATAAACGCGTTTATTACAAAAAAAGATCGTAAACGTTTGTAAACTAAAAGTAAACGTACACAAAGCGTAAGTTTGAATATTAGGCCTATTATTTGGATAATTCCAAATTCCAATAAAAGTTTTTTCATTTTTAAAGAATGTCTTACTCCAGTTCTGTGACAACCGTTTTACAAAAGTGCCCAGAATTCACTCACTTTCATCTTATAGCTACGTGAAAACTAAGTTGAGTTGTCTTGTCCACTAATCTTGGCTTCCCATTATCATTTTGCTTTGTTTCGCTCATGTGATTTTTATTGAGATAAACGTTGACAAAATAATAAACGCGTTTACAAAGATTTCTTGTAAACGTTCTAAACGTTTATTACATCTATGCTATAGCTTGCTATGTTTCAGCCACAGTGTGAGTCGCCGTGTTTCGTTGTAGTCGAGCCTGGACTGTCTGCCCAAGTCAATCTGGTTGGCCATCTCACAGCTCGGGCTGCACCTTATGGAATACAAAGGACAGGTTAGCAGCGACTGTAGTTACTTTAATCACCGTCAGATTTAAAAAAAAATTATTCCTTTTCTTTAATTGTCTATTATCTATTTTATTCTGTACAGTTTACCATTGATAGGAATGTTGATTTTTTTTTTATTAATGTTAGCAATATTTTTGACGGACTGGCATAATGGTTTGTCGGTTTCATCTCTGAAATTTGTCGCCTACGGTGAAATACCCTGCGGTATAAAGCCCGAATTCCATTACGCCGACTTTGCGACAAAGCAGCGAGGACACAAATCATCATGAAAATTCATGGACTTTGTCGCAGACAAAGTTCGCGGACTTTGTGGCCGACTTTTTCCGTCCATTGTCACGGGCTGAATTCCATTAGAGCGACACAAACGGGTTTGTCGCGGACTACTCACGGACTTTGTCGCAAACATCTCGACATGTCGAGGTGGTTTGCGTCCGCAACTTTCACCTAAAATTTCACGCGGGAAGTTTCGGTGCGTGAAAGTCGGCGTAATCAAATTTGGGTTTAACGGCGAGTTACGAAGGGAATAAGTATATTTTAGAATATTTACGCTATTGATCGCACCTGTTGGTCACGTGACCTGAGTGTAGACGATCTATGCGACGTACACGTTCGACGAGATCACGGACTGTTCGCCGGCCAACAAGTCACTCACAATAACCGTCTCATCGGAGCCTTCGCCGTCCAACGCTCTCGTCTTCTTCACCGCCGAGGTATTTTCATTAGAGCTGTCAAATTAACGCGTTAATGCTTTAATAAATTAACGCGCGTTAAAAAATTAACGCGCGTTAAGAAAATTAACGCGCATACGTAAATTTATGTTAATTTACTAAATTCCGTGAAGCAAACGTTCAAATATTCAGTTACACTGCGGTAATTTGACAATCAAGAGAATTCAAGTAACTAAACTGCAATTGCCGTTTTATCACTATTGTAAATAAATAATAATTCCGACGATAGGCTAGTCAGTTCTTGTTGATTATACGTTTAAAAATGTGTTTCTAACTTTCTATATTCTACAGGCGGAGCCCTCCAGACGTCGCGAGGCCCGGGGTAACTTACCCCCCCATTCTTCCACTCAACGGGCCTGGGTGCGTTAATGGGGCGACTGAAAATGCGAGACTGGAAAATGGAGCATCAGAAATGCAGGGCTGGAAAATGCAAGAAAAACAAACTATAGGGGCTACGTGTGTGGTTAATGTAGTTACAAAAATAAAATGTGCGTGTAAGGCTACGACTGCATGCAAAAGCACGTAAAACTGGCTGTTTATTACTATCCGCAGTAGCGGCGACAGTATTGTTTTCAGCATCGTCGCTAAGTTTTTTTTTTGTTTGTCTGCTTCTCTGTTACCACGATAACTCATGAGCCGATGCATTTAACTCGATGAAATTTTACACGAACATGTACCTCGCCAACCGCAAGAACCCTATTGAATTTCAAGGTCATAGGTCAAAGGTCAAGGTCACGCGACTGGATTTTTGGATACTTTACCATTGCAAGATAAAATCATGCTGCTATAATAGCTGCAGCCTAGGACAGGGGCGTTAGCTATTGGCCGACGCTGTAATTATTGCTGTAAAATATCGCAGTATGCCATGGCGGCTACCGCGGACAGCTTAGCCTTGCGCAACCAGTGTTTGAATTTTGAAAAAAATAGCTAGGGGGTTGAACTTTCGACGGTCGGAGTCCAACCAAATTGTGTCGTAAATCGTATGTATATAGTATATAGCTGACCGCCCAGTACATAATTTGACAGGGTGTTGGGGGTTAAGAAAACAGTTGGAAGGGTTGAACCCACTAACCCCTCACCCTCCCCCGCAATTTAAACACTTTTATTTTGCGATTGCTAGCTACACAGTTAATGTGTACAGTTAACAATGGCATCATTGTTTGTGTGTGATTCGCAGGGTGCGCAGATAGTCCAGCTGATCAGCGACTATCGTGAGATGTTGGCAAAACGTCGGCAAACCAGCTCGACGACGACGGTCACTGGCGACGACGCCGACTCTGTTTCACTCGCCAGGCGGCGGCATCAGCAGCAACACTCCCCACCGGCAGCCGGCGGGTCACGACACCGGCCTCGTCCGACGACTTACCGACCGGGGGTCTCAGGGCCTGCCGCGCCCGTCCCGGCGTCGTCCCGTCGGCGCCCCGGCGGCGGCGGCGTCGGACACCGTCGACCGCAGTCGCCCCCGACCAGCAGCCCTGAACTCCCGGACGCTCCGTCCCAGCCGAGCGCCACGACCACGAGTGCCCCCGTGGGCGTCCATGACGCGCCCCCGGGTCCAGGCAAAACCACCGCGGCCGTGGAATTCAAGTACAAGCGGGTCAAGGACAGCGTGCGACAGCCGCAGAAACGCGGACACCTGCAGCTGGCCGGCGGCCGCAAGTCGGACGCACGTCAGGAAGGTATCTTCGACTAACCAACCGAGAGCTAGCGAGCAACGCCGAACGACGCCACTCAGGTCCACTCTGAATGAAGCCCAGAGCATTTCATGAAGGCAGGGATGGTGTCCTCGAAGACTGCATCTGGCCTAGACTTCGAAAACAAAAAATGTGGCCTTCGCCTTGTCTTCGACGCCTTGGCTTATAGTCACTTGTAATGAATGTGCTCTAGGCCTATAGCTTATAACGAGCTTTTGCTATTTGTATCGTATATATACTGAAACCAATGGCTTCTATCCCCCAAATCTAAAATCGAAATCGGGCGCAACTTCCTCTTTTCCCACTTTCGGGCTTAAGTTACCCCCAATTTTAAGCTCAGGTTCCCCCCCCTCATTTTCGGATTCAAGTTTTCCCTTTGGACTTCTTTCTCTCTCCAGGGGGATTTTTTTGTTAAAAGTGTAGATTGAAAATAGGGAGAAGTAAAAAATAGGGGGACATTTGGTTGAGGGTGTAAATTGCCCAGTAAAAAGGGGGAAAGTTTTGATCTACACCCCTAAAAAGTTTTCCTTATTTTTCACTGGGCACAAGCGCCCACCAGGTGTATAGGGCTAGAATCCACTGACTGAAACGTTGGAACTGTCTAAGAATTTATAGGATGGTTCAAGTTGCACGATATAAAATTGTCACACTTAGGCCTACTTTACTTGGTCATTTAGTGGCCTTGGCGTCAAAGATCACTGGTTTCGGCCATGAAAATGTTGGCCTCGAACCATGGCCATGGATCACGATGATGACCGAGGCATTGCTGAGTGGCCGATGAGTATCGTTGGTACTGCTGTTGTTATCTTTATTCACAGTAGGAAATCACGCAAACACGGAAATCACGCAGACCGTGATTTTCGTCAAACGTGATTTTGCTAAAACGCCGTGTTTTAGCAAAAATACCGTGATTTTGCGTTTTTACAAGAATTTTTTTGGTTTTTAATCAGCATTAGCTGAGCATAAAAATATTTATTATTGTCTATGCTACCAAATTTTGTGTGCTTCGTTACTTTCTGGCTCCATACGTGAGCGTGACGTCATCGTAGAAATATGTATTTTAATGTTCCGCTGCGACAAATTTTCAAACCCTTCCACTGCATGTAACGATGGTCGTCTAGATATTGAGTTTTATAGATTGTATAATGGTCTTGGGACCCCTGATTTGATGCCGGGGTGTCTTCGCCGTGATTTTGCCGTGATTTTTGCGATTTTCACAAAAGTTTGCCGTGTTTTTTGCCATTTTTTGCCGTGATTTTCTACTGCCCCTAGTTATCTTGAACGTCGCTGATGAACCCAGATGAAGTGCTGCGATTTTCTGTTCTTACCTCGTCGATTCATTCAAATCACATCCAATCTTCACTCAACATATCAACGACGGTTCTATATCACGCCCCTCCATGCTATGGCCCTTGCCATGCCAGAGTGATGTCTGAACTGACTGTTAATTATTGTTCTTCCACGTTTCCGACGTCGACCGCCCGCCGCCGTCTGCAGTCTGCCGCTATATCAGTTATGCTGTTACAGCCGATAATGTGTGTAATAAAATAATCAACTATGATGTAGTAACTATCAGATAGTGTAACCGTATCTGCAAGATAATGTAATAAGAAATCCGACCTTAAATTGAAGTTGAATGTTTGAGGTGCCCGGATGCCCGCCATGACCACCACAACGACTCTGATGCATGTTTGAACAGTGTGTGCATTGTTGTTGCATATTATTTTTTGTTTATTGTTACGTTATTAGTGATTAATGTTGCATTATCGTCTTCTAATTTAGCGGTTGCGTTTTTACGCGCGACAGCATATATTGCTTTACGCGTCTTAGCCGTCGTCTAGGTGTCCGTCCGTCCGTCACACTCTGGCACTGAATCAAAACGTCGACATCTAGAATCGCGGAATCTTCACTGTGGGCTGCCACAAGGAATCTAGTTTGTCGTGACAAAATTTCGTATCCCTGGGTCAGGTGATCCACTCAAACGGGGGCATGAAATAGGGGTATCCCTTTTAAAATGTGCTTATTTAACCGCTATTGGCTCCTATAGTGTGCTGCTTATCATAACAAACACTGGTGACGAGCTTTATACTTGTGTCAACAGTGATGACCTTGAACGACCATGAACACCCAAAATAAGCTGTTTTGGTGAATTTTTCATGATTTCAAGTAGTATCACACATTTTAAAAATGAATTGCAACAAAATGGCTGGAAATACACCATGACAACCAGATAAGAAATTTTCAGCATTAAACGTAGATTTTAGTGCTGCAGGTCTCGGCCTTTTGGGTTCAAGGAGGGCGGCACACGCGGGCGTCAAAGAAGGGTACCCCCTTCTAAAAAGTGGTTATTTTACTGCTATTGACTCGTGTAGCGTAAAAACGCTTGCAGGTAGGCGCAGACATGCTGTTCATTATAACAAGCACTAGTGACAAGCTTTTTAACAGTGTCAGTATTGATGACCTTGAATGACCTTGAATTCTAAAAATAAGGGGTTTAGTGTTTTTTTAGTGATTTTGGTGCGAGGCATACAATAAAGAGTGTATTGCGTAGAAATGGCTGGAGATGGACCAAGGCAACCTGCGAACATGAACTGCTAAGACTGTCGCGCGCGTCTCATGAGCTTTGCTCAAATTACTTGCTGTTGCATTATCAGTGATTATTTTATGACATTATCGGTTGTAACACGTGCTTGCATGCCGAGAGCTATGCAAAGCGGGTGCATGTGACTATATAACTTGCGACTTCTAGCATGCAGTGGTCGATGGCGTACATAGGTTGATCGTCTTGTCATTCAGCTAATTCTGTAACCATTAACAACTCTGGTCGACCGGCTTTCACAGGCCATTTTCTTGCAAAAGTCATGCAAATACGGCCGTTTGTTCTGCGGGAAAGAGATAACTGTTGTGCGACTATAAATTTCATTCATATCCGTAATGCAAGAAACTTAAACTGGCCCTATCAGAAGCGTTGTCTAAAGCTGAAAATATTGCCTCAAAGTTCGTTTGGATCCTAGTAACTTGTCATTCAGCTAATTCTGCAATCATTAACAACTTTGGTCAACTTTGGTCTTCCTTATCCTCAGCAGAGGTGTGAGATATTTGGTCGGTAGTTGTTTTCAAATCTAGTAGGATCAGCGGACTGCTACAGTGCGATCCGAAGGCAGTCACAGTCACTTAACACATGACAATGCGTAAGCTTATGTTTTAGACTTGGTGAGGGGTTAGTAAGTAAAGTAAAGTAAAGTAAGTAAGTAAAGTGTAAATTTATATAGCGCATACTCAAAAAGATCTCTAATGCGCTTAATACATTTTGTCATCAATATTTAGCAAAAATGTATGTCTTCAGCTGACGTTAGACACTTCCTGTATGGGGTAAACCGTTTCTGATAACCCCAGCTGTATATGCCCTAAGCTGAATAATTGGTCGCATTCAGACTTCGGATACAGACTTAAGGTCTATTTCCACTACGGCAGCGCGTTGCGTTGCGTTTAAACGAGCCGCAACGCGCTGCAACGCGGCGCGTAACGCGCGATGCAGCGCGTTGTAAAGGGCGGAAACATTTTTGGGAAGTATATTAATGAGTTGATATGGCCGACGAAAATGAAGTTTGTTGCTGTTGGGAGCAGCAGCTTGTTGCGCATACGTGTTGCGTAAGAAAAAAAACGTAGGCCTAGATTTTTGATTCACCCCGTCATCGCCAACCGGGATGACCAAGGCAACTATCAGCGTTTGAAAGGGTAGCTACGCTTCGACCCAGCTCTTCCAGCGATACTTTTGGCTGTCTGTCGAGCAGTTTGATGATCTACTCGGGCTAGTTGGGCGTTCTCATTGGTCAACGCAATTACTGTCGCTCGGATAGTAAACAAAAAATAGAAACACTCTCGGCGTTTCTATTATGAACGCAACGCAACGCGCAGCTGTAGTGGAAATGTTTCCCATTGAATAAGCTGGAAATTCGTGTTTTTACTATCGCGACAACGCGCTGCAGAGCGCGTTGTAGCGCTGCAACGTGCTGCAACGCGTTGTGGAGCGCGACAAAGCAACGCAACGCAACGCAACGCCGTAGTGGAAATGCTCCTTTACGCTAATGAAACGACGGAGAATTGCAAACAAGACTGGACAGTAACTTTGTAGCAAATCTTAGTTAACGATTTAATGTAACTACGTACGCTAATAAAATGTTTTCGATTTTCGCTTAACCGGCCATTTGTGTTTAGAATTGCGCCGCGTTTTCTCTGAACGAACTTTGGTCTTTTTTAAAAATCAAAACGGAGCGGCGGTGCATTTTACTATAAACCCTAGCCACAGTGTCCAATGGCGTCATTTCAGTAAATCATTTGGGGTATTGGTAAATAATCTTGGGGGATGTTTCAGTCTACGTAACGTATTGTTCTTGCAGCAGTAACACTGTTTCAAAGGTAAGTAAGTAAGTAAGTAAGTAAGTAAAATGTTAATTTATATAGCGCATATTGTTAAAATTAACCTCTAATGCGCTTGTCACACTAGTGCGATTTACACAGAAAGACTTAAAATCATAAATCCTTGGGGTGGGTCAGTAGACCATCCAGTTCTCCCTAAATGACGCCCCTGACAGTGTCTGAAGAAACTGAAACTTAGACTATCCGACTGGCTACCGTAACGCGCTTCCTGTCTGTATAAGCTTCTACCGAGAAATCTATTTGGTGACGATTGAGTGCTTGCAATGCAACTGTTCTCGATAGCCTACGATGTCTGCGTCAGTGTGTCGTGTATATAGGGTTCGAATAACATGTACTAGGCATTACGTCACAAGCAGAGCAGACGACAGTCGGATAGCGACTCTGCGCGTTATCATCGATTAGACTGAATCATTCGACTTCCGGTGTTAAGCGGGGTTTCCATCGCACGCAAGAAACGAACGTAACAAACGCAGTGAACTCAAGGAAAAGTACGCAAGTAAATATACGCAACAAATAAAGCTGACGTAGCTGACGCAACGGCAGCTAAGTTACGTTCGTTGCGTTGCTGGATGGAAACACCGCTTTAGGTTATCGTTCGCGCTGTCGCGCCGACGATTTCGAATTTCAAATTTCCTGTGCATATTACGTATTATGTACATAATTATACTGTGTATAACACGATGTTGCTGTTTTCATAACGTTGCTCATCTCATGTTCGTTTGTTTTTTTGTTACACGTACGTTGCATTCGAAGCTCACATCGCCGTCAGTTTTTGTGCATAAAACGTGTTTACGTGTGTCGACTTCCGGCGTGTCTTGCGTTATTTTCGCGTTCTGTTACCGCACGGAATACGTATCGTCAACTGGCCTTGAAACCGAAACGACATTACATCTGCCTGTTAGTAACAAACAAAGCGTATTACTATTTATATTTGCTTCTGATGATGAAACGCGTGCAGTAGCGATAGACCTGCGTGAAACTGTCAATTTCGTCGACCGTCTTTGCGATTGTGCTTAGCTCTGTTTTCGCGCAAATGAACTTGGCGGCCACCTTTACAGTTCTCCAACTGGGCATTACAACGAAAGTCAACGTAGGGCCTATACTTTTACGTCGTTAATGACTATTTCTTGCTTAAAGGTTTCTGCTGCCGTTTGATAAATTTATTACCACAAACTTAAATTGTCAGAGAGCACAATCATGCTAAATTCTGTAAAATCACGCTGGCCGATAGTATGCCGCAAAATTTCACGTATAGGCCTGAACAGTGACAAGACTAGGCTTATGAGTAACAATCTACAGTTTGATTTTTGGCATTCTTTTCAAAGCCGATGTTCATGCCTTGGTCGATCTAACGAGTAGACTACCGTCATGATAGAGCGAATGAAAGTTGAAACTGCTCTATTTACAATCGACGATAGTGCGGCATATATTACAGGCAAAGTTTTGATGTTAGAATGATGTTATTTTTGCACAAAAAAACCGAAAGTTTCACAATAGTATATCGAACCCAAATCATTGCTTTTGCTCTGAGCTAGTACAAATTAACGTTGACGGCTCGAATTTGACAAAAAAAACTGGATAGTTTTACTTGTGTCAAGAACGACACTAAAATAGGCCTATATGCCTAGGTCGGGGTGCATCGATGGCATTCGCAAACGTGCAGTGGCGGATCCAGAAATTTGGAATGGGAGCGGAAGGGTAGGGGTGGGGTCAGGGGAGCCCTCCCCAGAAATTTTTTAAATTTTTTTATGCAAAATGGTGCATTTTCGTGCGATATGTTTACCCGTTTTAAGATACATCCAGTCAATAGGAGGG
>Ga0209367_1008379_pt1 | contig 14136 bp, 9 predicted proteins | sample WorMetLIZISLAND2_FD_187412 | JGI IMG/M metagenome (GOLD analysis project Ga0209367, IMG submission 187412) | Marine gutless worms symbiont microbial communities from Max Planck institute for Marine Microbiology, Germany - Olavius geniculatus... ... | reverse complement strand
TGCTGGACGTAATCATCTGTGCAAATTTTGGTGTGGAAAAATTAAGGGGTTTGGGAAATACGAGGGGTCAAATTTTGGAGTTTCCCATTGAAATGGCTGGTCACCCTTACAACAGCGCTGCGCTACCTCGCAGCCTGTGGTAAGTTAATAAAAGCAAAGTTGTGACTGTAGTACAGAAAGAACAGCGTGCATGGTGATAGGTATCAATGGTAAACTGGTATCAAACATCTAGACCACAGTATATAGCCAAGTGCATTCTAAACAATAAGCAGTAAATTCTCTTGTTATTGCTACAACAGACATGAAACACTTGACAATATTACCAATCATCAGTTAGTGGTACCAGTATCCTACTTCCACCTGCGCCTCATTGTAACTGTAACTTAAATTTTTAACTTGTGTTTCTAATGTTGTATGTTCTATATTACGCAGTCACTGATTCAACCATTTCCAATCCAGCATAAATCCAGCAATCCAGCATTTTTGATAAATGAATTGAACGTGAACATAATACACATAGTACAGTCACTGCCACCAAATGTCTCATATTTGCTCTTAACACGTCAAACTGACTGAACATGTCTTCTCATGGCATTGAGCTTCTCCAAGAACAAAAACATACCCCATTCTTCGACATTTTAAACCAACACATGCTTTTTCGAATAAAGCTTACACCTGAGCCAGAGCTCTAACCTACTAGGCCAGTAAACTAACGGTTCTGGTAATACATCACACAGAACATTCTTTCCACTTTACTTAACCACAAAGGGCGGGCCAAACTAAGTTGGCTTAAGTGCTCGCTACACTGACAGACGTTGCTAGTTGCTACTAAGCAGATTCTGTGAAAAAAAACACAATGCTCAAACCAACACCTAATTCAAAATCAAGCAACAACGGAAGAATAAATTCCATAAATTCTACGAAAATCTACCACAGAGACCAGTGCTCTCTTCTAACCCATACAAATAGAGACGAAACTGGTAAACGTTATATACACTGTGTCTAGTAAAAAACAGATGCCCTAGACATTGTGCAATAAAAATGTCAAATCTAAACGAATATGAATAACGTTTTGCACGCTTAATCCGCAATAAATTCCTGAAGCGACTGCCAAACTTTGTTGAGAAATATTATTTCTTACAAAAATATCGATAACAAAATATCTTCGTTACCAATATGGCGTTACATACTGCAGTCGCTCAAGCAGAAGTGACGTTTGTTGATGCAATCAAAACAACATAAACAATAACAAAATGGTGTTTTCTGCACATGATCCGTGTTTTAATTAAACTGTTGAGGCAAAAGAAAAAGTATGGTGGTAAAAAATTTGTCGCACAATTTCCCGGCAAGTCGTGGACGTTGTCAGGATTAAACAAACGGTTGCCTAATACTGGACACTTCACATTTTGAGGCGAACTCACAAAAACTGCTGTAACTATTGTTTGCGCAAACAGATTTAATTGAAATTTGGCACTTTGACTGTCAATAGATGACGCATTGTTGAGGTAAAATTTTGCTTGAATCACATGTTGTTTGTTAAAGTTATGCAAATGAACACAAGAGTTTACTTATGTAACACCATATTGGTAACGAAGATATTTTGTTATCGATATTCAACATTTAATAATTTTGGTAAAAAAGAATATTTTTCAATGAAATTTTGCAGTCACTTCAGAAATTCATTGTGAATTACGTGTACAAAACATTATTCAAATTCGTTCAGATTTGACATTTTTATTGCATGATGTCTAGGGGACAGTGTATATTATACTACCCATATGGTTATGATCTACAACGTTTCAGACAAAGTAACACAAAAAACAAACATAAAATGCCATCACCACAAACATATATCGAAAACAAAAAACATATATGTAAAACAACTTAAAACAAAAGTACCAGTAATAACAGAAGTGCACGAAAACCACAATTTGCTTGATATTACTACATAAAACTGCCAACAGCTAAAAGCATGCATAATAACAAAACAATACTGTTCACTGAACAGTAACTAAATCTGCTGATAAAACAAACAAAAATGCACAAGATAGAGCCGACTCCAAATGAATAAAATGTGCATGTTCAAAATGATACTGCAAAAATTACTTACAAATAATCACAGAATCCGAGTAATTAACTTGAAAAAACATACAAAACAGGTTGCACTGGCAAATTCAGCAAAAACAAGAGGAAAAAATCATGTACTACGATTAATGTCATACTTTGCAAATTATGTTAGTATTTGTATTCGGATGATGCTATGCTTGGACTACACTATTAGCCTCAAGCTGCCTGTATGCTGCAGGAAAACAACTACAAAAATTATGAATAATGATCGCAGAACAAAAACTGCAAAAAAAACCCTACTTATTCTGTTGTCAATGCTCGTGCTTTCCATTTCAGTAACCATGTGACATCATTGGAACTGACTCAATTATTTTCAAGTGCATGCTTGTTCAGTTGCTTCTTTGAAGAGGAATTTAATTTGTGTCAAATAGCTAGGTTCTGATTGAAGTGCTTGTGCATCGTTATTGTTCTGTGGTCATATGTTGTGAATCTGAGCTATCAAGGCGTTAATTTAATACATCAATTAACGTGTTATTAACAAACCCATTCCCGTCGAGAGGGAGAGTAGGAGGATAAGTTAACCCAGGCCTGCGACGTTTGGGGGGTACCTGTAGAATATAGAAAGTTAGAAACACATTATTAAACGTATAATAAACAATAACTGATGTTATAGCTAGCATAGAAATCTATTAGCCTGCTGTCGGAATAATTATTTATTTACAGCAGTGATGGAACGGCAACTACAGTTTAGTTACTTGAATTCATCTGATTGTCAAATAACCACAGTTTAATGTAATATCAGAACTTTTGCTTCACAGAATTTCATAAATGAAATAAATTTATGCATGTCTGTTAATTTTTTTAATGCACATTAATTTAAATTTAATTTATTAATGCATTAATGCGTTAATTACTGGTTTAATATGACAGCTCTAGTTGTGAACGATTTTTCACCTTAGTCAAGTTTCTGTCTCTTTGTCTGTCAGTCTATATTTCTTTCCTTCTTTCGGAGGTTTGTGTAAGTACTGATTTACAGCCTTCAGTATCTCAATAAGCTGTTGTCAAGCATATGAATCAGTACTGGATTAATCACAAAAAATATGTTCCAGTTGAGCAACTGACCTCCAAGTTGTGTGCGCACATGCATAGGTTCCGAGGCTGGGCCTTCCCCAATGTCTGTAAACGCTGCTACAGCGATCGTGTACGTTTCATTGGTGAGCAGTGAGCCAACGGTAGTCAGCTGACCATTGTCCACTCTCAGCGCTGACCACGTGGACATGGGCTGCTCAGCATTCAACGTGTAGTACACGTTGTAGCCCTGTACAGTGTTCACGATCACAACATTTGCGTACGCATAAAGGAACCATGCGTCCAAAAGTCAGAAAATTATGTGCATTTCTAAGTATCGTGTGCGCAGTTCTCTGCAATTATGTGCAAATTATGCGAGCCACCTTAGTCCATTATCTACTTACTTTCGACATAACAAATATTTTACATTATAATTCTCCGCCTGTGCAGAAGAGCTAAAACAAATGTCAACTAATGGCCAATCCACACCTTTGACGCGGACTCAACTCAACCATTAAGTCGTAGGTGTGAACTCGAATTGCTGATGCAACTCAAATGTCTGCCATTGTCGCCGCGCGTCGTCGGTCTGAAATGGCCATAATTTGAACTAAATAAAGATTCTATACAGACCTTCACGACGCCATTCGGCAGCGACGGCTCCTCCCATCGCACGACTACTGTACTTGCACTGACAGGACGACCTCGAACGTTCACTGGAGGACTGCCAGGCACTATAACCATACACGCACACCTACACATTCTGACGTCTGTATTTATGCAGAATTATCCAAAAAAACCTTGCAGCACTAGTCACGTCAAAGAAGATATTGTCAATAATGACACTAGTATCAATTTGTAGAAATTCAAGTAATTACATCAACAAAAACCAGAGTGTATAATAAACGCTAACTAGCGACAATAAAACAGATGGCGGAAACTATGAATCTAGAAAAAGGTGGAAAAAATAAAAGCAATGCCCCGAGCGCTGATATTTTGCGAAACACCTCCGAAATTATGCAGGAGTTATACAGTTGCTAAAAAAGATTAAATAACATAAACAGCGATGTAGAACCAACGCTATCAAGCAACCCTAAATTGAGGATAAAAGAAATTGCAGTTGACTATAAACATGGGCTATATTTTTTACATGATAGCTACCTTTTTCGTGGCCTGAACAGATGAGCTGAAAAAAACAATGTAACAGTGAGTGAGTAAAGTTTTACATCGGGCTCGGCACACAGTAGAGGCGTGTACAGAGAGATAAAAACGAACTGAACTGAAATGAAATATGTCAGTGCTGTTCAGTTAATTTCATTACACGGGTTATTAAAGTTATAAATTACAGTTATTCCATAATTCTGAAAACACCGAAAGCCACGTCTAACCGTCCTCATTAGTCGTAACGACGAGAGAAGCCGGCAGACTTGGTCCGATGTTGTTGACAGCCATCACGTCGACGTCGTAGGTGGAATGCGGCACCAGATCTTGCACCGTGTACTCGATGTTGATGATGTCGTGGACCTCGGAGTGCGGCTCACGAGGTAACTGACGTCGCTGCCATCTGATGCTGTAAGACTCGACTGGGTCGTCAATGCTGCCTGGCTGCCAACGAAGCTGTGTTGAGGTTGAACCAATCTGCACTGCTTCCAGATTGATCGGAGCTCTTGGAAGTGCTACATACCAGCAGTACATGTACACGATTACAGTTCAGATAACTAAAAGGCAAAGGTGTGGTCTCGTGTCAACCTTGTCACCAGCCCAACTGTCTCGTTCACATACTTTGGTGCCTGATGATTTGCTACAGCACGGAACCAACTTCTGGCAGATTATCTCCAATTTTTCAAGTTCTGGCACTGGCAGACATACAAGTACGTGCGATGAAGCCATTCAACCCCTTTATCACTGCTGTGAAGACATTTCTGTTCCGTTGGCTATTTGGACAGACCTCACGTACAAATTGTCGTTGCTACCTACTAGTAATAATAGTGACAATTTTGAGTGAAAAATTGGCACAATGGTTGCTCCTTCCACGCGAAAACCAATGTCAATTTTTCTACGCCTTTTCCAGTTTTTTTAACTTACAGAAGCATCAGATCGTGACAGAGTACCTTTGACGGTAACGTTGGTGATGTTCTCGATGCGCCCCATCTCATTGGCAGCAACGCAGGTGTACGACGCCGATTCCTGGATGTTGGTCAGCACCAGCACGCTGCGACCGATGGACTCCGGTGGCGTCAGTTCCACGGAGCCAAGGCGCCACCTGACATATGGCATCGGTGAACCGATGGCCACACAGGTCAGGTTAGTCGAGCCTCCAGGCATCACCTCAACGCTCTCCGGCGGGAACGAAAAATGCGGCGCTCTCCGTATCACTGCAATTGTAATCAACAACAACGCTAGAAAATGTGTAAGGATATCTTTATGGTGTCAAAGCAGAATGATAGACTGGCAATCAAGAGATCATGGATTCGAATCCCACAAAATCACTAGTGGTTACTACTTGGATGGGTAACTGTCTGCGGAAAGGTAAACCATCTCGGTATGTAACGAGCTGTCTAGGTCAACTCAGCTTTCCATCCCTCTGAAGTAGGTAAATCGAGTACCAGCTTACTCGGCTGGGATTAAGGTGGGGCACATTCACCTGTGTCGGCTACAGGTACCGTACCATAAAGCTCTGAGATTCCACGAAGAGCCATTCTTTCTTCTTAGCCTATCAAAATAGCAAAAGTAATAACAAGATACAATCTTTCCATTTAAACCAGTCACAGTCTAGATCTATCAATAACAGAATATCAGAGAGAATAACAGCAGATAGAGTGAGTGAGTGAGTGAGTAGTTTCTTAATGGCACATCAGCACAAAATAAGCCATTCGGTAACATTTTAACTTGTGCTGAAAAGAACAACAACAAGAAAAGCCCTGCTAACGCAAAGGGGAACGTGCAACAGCAGTGCACCGTCGCACGCTAGTGATCCGTAGATCTCATCCGTACGGCTTTTGGCTACAGTTTCAAAAAAAAACCAGTAAAACAAAATCAGTCGCCAGAGAGCGCCAGACGACCGGCTGCTAAATATCTGTAGCGTTTTACTTGTACTCATCAGAGGGCGCCACCTATCGCTCTGGCAACGCCTTATCGGCTGATAATCGCAAATTTTTGCGAATTTATGGAAAAGCTTTACTGATTCTGAAACTAGAGTCTTCCAGGCAGCCGATGGTGAAGATATGGTGATCCTAGCTTGCACTGTTTTTGACTGATCCACCCGTGTGACAGACGGACGGACAGACAGAATTGTGATGGCTAAGAAGCGCTACCGCAGTAGCTGCTGTTGCAGGTAAAAAAAACTTGCTGAAAGACATACCATGGACGGCGAGGTTGGCGGGATAGGAATAGGCGACTCCTGCACTGTTCTGAGCGACGCATTCATACTTGCCCTCGTCTGACTGAACTGCTGCAGAAATCCGAAGTGACCCTGTACATCAGCATGATCAACTTCAGCCAAGTTCAGCCAACAGTTCCCGCCAAAAAGACAAATCTTATCAGGCAGTCAATTGCAATAGTACGGACAACAGTCAACAGCAAAAATCAAACGAAAAACATAAAAACCATAGAAAAAATAATGAACTACATGTACCAAAATACATAATTACACACACAAACCAGACAAAACTTCCCATATACTCAAAGCTAACAATACCAAACTGAAAACTAGGTTTGGGCGCATTTTACCTTTACGCCATCTGAATGGGAAACGGATCGAGCCTATTCTATAGGCCTACAGCTATCTCGAGACCTGGTAACTGACCAGGTCTAATTGTAGACCACTGGCCAACTCCACTACATGCTATTATTACGCTGCCCTGAATTATGTTTGTTTTTAATCATCACTAACATTACAGATTCATTCGTGGCACGTCAATTACAATAAAATTAAATTAGTCTCGTCAAGTAGCATTTTACAAAAGTCAATAAAACACGCGTGATAAAATCAAAAAAACTCGCTAGCTAAAAGCTATTTACGTGTACGAATAACATCAAATATCAACCACTACAGTAAATACAGCACTTCTTCTACTTCTACTTGAGAAAAGAAGAATGGAAACAAGAGCTATACCGGAAGGCAAAACGGAGATTCTAGCATTCGAGACATCCAGAGGCACGAAGTTCTTGAGCCAGCTGACGGTCGGTGTTGGAAGTCCAGTAGCGGAGCAGGTCAATGTCGCATTGGCGTCCTTCTGAATGGTCTTCCATGTCGGGTTCTCACTGATCACTGGATAACCAGCCGGCACTGCAGCAACATGCACCACAGATTCTATACATCAGTAAGTAAGTGCAACCAGCACACCCAAGCAATCCAAGACGACCAGCAATATCCCGTCCTCGTGTACTTGTATAGGCAAGTTTCAACTTCTGACCCATACGGTAGCTCTTGAGATATCGTTTGACGAAAGATCCACTATATACCCAGCCACTTAACCACCTACTTAAGCCTACCCAACTAACTCAGTGAAGACCTACAGCATATTTATCATCAACAAGAAATTTGAGCTAATGCTCACGAGACGCGCGAAAGCCTATAGCAGTTCCGGTTCAGTAGTTCAGCTGAAAATTGGGGTGTTCACGCTAAGTTAATATACAAATACCAAATTCTCTATCTGGATCACATAACGATAGTAGCGTGGGGCCACCTTGTGAATGATACAGACTTGCGTCGCAGCCCGAAATCGTCAAAAAATCCATAAAAACCCCCTATTTTGGCGTTCAAGGTCATTCAAGATCATTGAATTCGGCGCCAATCGAAAGCCAGTGTACGACTTCCTATTAGTGATTAATAGTAAGTTAGTAATTTAGGCCCTATCTCGCACCGTTACTGAGATACAGCGACTTAGTGGCCAAAAATCGCAAATTTTGCCCACCTCCTCTCATTTAGTGCCCTCGTTCGGGGTGACCCCCTTCGAATTTATGGAAAAGCTTTACGGTTCCTGAAACTAGAGTTTTCCAGACAGCTGACGGTGAAGATTTGGTGATCCTAGCTTGCACCGTTGCACCATTGAATAATCCACCCGTGTGACAGACGGACAGACAGACAGACGGACAGAATTGCGATGGCTAAGACGCGCTGAAAGCGTAAAAATCTAAAAATCGTAGAAAAATACAAGCACAAGGAAAAGGGGAAGAAACTTGACAATCGCTAACGATACCAAGCACAGTGAGTGAGAGAGTGAGTCGGCCTAAATTCTTAACGGCACGTCAGCACAAATAGGCTATTCAGTGCCGTACAGATGTTTAAAATACCGAGCACACAATGACTGCAATATAAAGTCCAGCTCAATGCCGTCAACAGCGGCAGAGGCAACAGTCCAACTTTGACACACGCAGCAGATGCCTATGTATGCAGTTTAGTACTGAATAGTGAAAAAAAACAGAATGGCTGACATTGCGAGTGAACGACGGTAAAAACGACATGGCTCGCGACTGCTATCCTATACAACAGCCAAGCTGCGGACAGACAGAAACTTGGGAGTCGGATAGAGACACGCTGTCTGATAACAGGGGTCGCTTATAGCAGTCGCTGCGAGCCAACAAATACAGACGTCGCAGGAGAATTTACACAGTACAAGCACCAGCGTCTACATATATAGAGTGGCGGGCGTTAAGCAGAATTGATTCATCCTCAGACACAGACAGACAGACAGACACATGGCGCCCGGACAGGCATGCACTATACTTCGTCGCTTGAACGAGACTCAAGTCCCTGGAGTCCCATCGCTCAACTTCACAGCACACTGGCCACCAAGACGATCCGACTATGAACTACTCAATAATAGCAATCCAGAATTCCAGATGTCCTTTTCCGACACATAGGTTGTCTGATGCTGCAATGGCACGATTCGTGTACTCACACTTGGTGCGAACGGATCAGCGTGTTGCACACGTGAGTTCCGCAGGTATCACATCTACTGATATTTTTGCTATTTTTCACTGCAGAAATTTCCAGTCTTGTTATAGACTGCCATTTTCCACTCGGCGCCATATCTTGATCTTGGCTATATACTTATACTAATACTAGCCTAGTTCGTTTCATTTTGCATAACTAAAAAACTGCTGAATCTATTCAAATCTCTGACCTATCAATACTCAATAGGCAAGGTCATTCGACGACGGTCAGATTCACACACTATGACTATATATACACCTTTATTCGTCAAATGACAGCCATGAAAGAAACATAACTAATAACGATAGATAATAATAATAAAAAAATAATAATGCTGACAAGAAATACAGTTCGTCAAATGTCATTTCACAACAAGCATGAGCCTATTTTTTACTAACCAAAATTAATTTCACTCTTGTGACAAATTGCTTGTGACTATGCTCGGTCGGCTCTAGTGCGCCATCTACATGTAGTTTTGCACTTCAACGCAACCATGAGTGAATAGCTTTTGATAGATTCCCTGCAATGGAAGTTGGGATCAAATTGTCCTGGTTCAATTCGGCTCAGGCCAGCCAAATACTAGGCCCGAACTTCCCAAGCACACGTCTGGCACTCATTGCTGCCAGATGACTCTTGAGGTCCGCACGCACGCCATTGCATATGCACGGCGGTCGATCATTAATGAAGAGTTTCCGCTTGCTCTGCGAGATCCTGCAATCTTTCCAGTTCACCAGCGGTCCCACAATCCCACGTCAATCATCACACATCGCCAATATAACCATGTGAGTCGTTCGTTTCTTAACCGCACTAAGCAGTGTAGGCATAATGAGACGCCTAGAACCCATGCAGATGCGTGAGTCTCGTGACCCACTTATAAGAAACACTTATCCTTGAATTTACATTAGCAAACCATTTCGAGCCATAACAACATTAAAAGTAACTGAGTGCGTAAAAAACTAGCATGTTACAAAATCAAGGCTACTTAGCTAGCTGCAATAATTTAAATACAACAGTCAGCTAAAACAACGAATCAAAAAAGTTAAGTTTTTAATGAAAGCGCCGCTGTGATTTTGATTGAAAACGCTTTGCAAAAAAGCTGAGCAATCAAAATGAAAACAGCGTACAGTCACAAGATAGCCACATCAAACGAACAACTATTTTCCATGAATATCCACCTTTTGATCCGTTGCAAGAAAACCTTTCAAATGCTATTACTACGGAGATAAGACGCGGTCAAGGTCCGACAAATTTCGCCGGTAGCTGACGGGCAGGAAAAAACGCACGGTAACTGCTTTTGCCAAACGACCCGTGTCACTGCCAGCCAATGAAGCTGCTATATGCCCGCCTGTTAGCTGACAATTACCAGTTGACAGGCGCCACGTCACGGCGTCAAGAACATTCCCGGGTCAGCCTCTGTAGCAGCAGCAGGCACGGTCAGCTGCTCGCCTTTCAACAGCAATTAAGTCAGACGCAATCTGAAGATACGAACTAATCCCTCAGACATAGTCCCCTCCGGACAAAATACCCCCTTTTGGGTCTCTTTTGAGACGGATCACTCCCCTCCTCCCACACGCTAGTAAAGATCACTATTGCTAATAATGGAGATGAGTCCCAACTGTATCACTGAACAATTACACATCGCCAGTTTCGCGTGCAGAAAATTAAAAAAAAACTACTCTGCTGTGAGAGTTAAACACTTGAGCAAAATAATGCTACCCAGTATTACAGCGAGACTTTTTCTGGGGGTATCTGTCCTGCATGTCAAAAGTCAGCATATTTTCAGGAAGGGGAGACTCCGTCCGAGGTAGGGGAGATCTGTGAAGATGCCCTGCACTTCATGGCAGCGGAGCCTACACCAGCAATGCCTCTCTATCCAGAGTGCGATGCCGGCATAGAAGCTAAAGACAAATAATAACAACTGCGCTACTATACACTAAGGCCTGACTGCGGCACCGTTTGATCCTCATCAATAAACAAATCTGTTTACAAATTTCATTCAGACTGGTCCCTCTGCAGACGCATAAGCCTGAAGGCATACAGAATGACTATAAAATTTCAAAGAACATTTTGACATAACTTAAGCCAGCGCTACTGGACGTTTTTCGTAAATGATGCCTTAAATAAGTTCTGTTACTCCAGTGTATACTGGGTCATAATGTCGTCACGCTTTCTGTTATGATGCCCCACAAATATAAAATATAATTTCAAACAATAAGGCGACAGGAAATGCAACAAACTAATATCGAAAGACAAAACTAGGTAGAAAAAGCTGCCTATAACCAGGATATCACACACTGTAGCGCTAATTTCTCATAAATGTCGTTCATGACGCACATACATGCACGTATACACTTAGATTGTCTAATGAAACAGCGACAGGCAGAGCTCAACAGCATACAACGTGAAGTACGGTGCGTAAGTTTCTATAAGTCCTCGAAGATATCAAGCACATCTAACATCCCCAGAACGCTACAGCCAGCGGGTACTTCTAATTAACGAGAGGCACTTACCGTAAACCGAGGCGGCGCCACAGCAATTTCCATAGAACTCATGGACCACTGCCCTCGGCTAACATCCGGCCGAAATTCAACCACGCATCGCCTATACTACATCGCTATACTACCAGTATATTTAGGAGACCATTACTCAATCAAGCAGTCTGTTAACTGCAGTTAGTCTACAGCAGCAAATGGTAGCGAACGATCAGCTTCTTAACACAGAGTAGAGGCTATTTCGCGCGTTAATGAAAAAGATCAGCAAAAAATTACTAGAAATTGTCAAAGGCTCAACGTATTGGAACGCAGACCTTCACGCTGACCAGTAGACCACTGACATCTGCGCTGTAGCTGAATCATGGAAACTAATTACTGCAATGTGACCGGCGGATGTTGGAACCCGCCAATAAATCAGCTATAGCTAACGCAATCCGGAGACGGGTGAAAATTATATGGTAATTCCAGACAGTGTCGCGTGAGCACTTCCGGACCAACGAGGTTTATATATTGCTCCCACCCAACAGTTAACAGACGGGACGTCATCAGTATCGGTTGCCATGGTAACGCGCACATGCAGCTTCAGTAACAAACAGATTAGCCACGCGAACATTACTCGTCACATGTCAACCACCAAGCAATTATAAACTACAAAGATTATGTGGTCTCAGTGCCGACGTATTGTGCGGTCGTCCGCCTACATAACATAACGAGGACCTTTGACCTATTTAATTAAAAACTGGCATATCGGTTACTTCTACCCTGCGAATTTTGGCTTCTCCTACGCCTCCGTTTTTGACGCACTACAGCTATGCCGTAGGGCGTCTTTGGCACTATATGTCGCCTGTCCGTCCGTCCGTCTGTCTGTAACGGATGTATTGTGGCTAAGCTTTAGGTCGTAGGGGAAAACTTTTTGCACGAATACTTAGCCATGTGTGTTAACATGGGTATGCTAAAATAGTGCAAAGGGAACAAAAGGGTTGAATGGAGGGGTAGGAAAAATGTGCGTTTTTCAACGGAAAACTGGCCATATCTCAAAACGGTGAGAGATATGGCCAAGTTTACTATTAATCACTATAAAGTCACATATTGACATTCAAATGACATTAAAAAATCATTAACCTAAGATGACCTTGAAAGTCAGTACTGGAACAAGTTGTATAGCTGTAGCGCGTTTCCTAGCGACAGCTGGGCTTTCTTGTCAAGTTAAGGGCCCCAGCGCATAGGTGACAGACGCATGGAGGCAGTTCCGTGAGCAGTTTCTCAGGGGGGGGGGCGTACACAATGTAGCAGTTACAAACAGCTCCCAAATCAACAGTCAACTAGCTGCTAAGAGCACTGAGAACAAGAACTCAACTGAACTATAGCCATGCGGTAATTTCAGCAATTTGCTCCATGCTGGGCAAGCATCCGACCAGTCAAGCAGCGCATACAGTGCATTATGGGTAATAGCTCGGTCTGCTAAGCATCAATCGTTGCACCAATAAAGCGGAGTCCCTGGCGCCAACACTAACACTCACAAACAGTTAGTTCTGTTGGACCCAACAGCAGTGCAATTGCCAGTAACGAACATACAACGAGGACTTCGTTGACGATAACTAGAAGAAATGGAAAAAATTAATAATGAGAACTAAAACAAAAAAAAACGAAAAAAATCACAACAAAATGGTACAGTTGCAGTATGGCGTGCTAGTAATGGTGTACATGACTGTTAAATCTATGAGAATCTTAAGTTTTTTTACTAATAGCGCGTACAGAGCGACGCAAATGAACTGAGCAGAACTCGTTCAGTTACGTCGCTATGTACGCGCCTTTAATAGCCTATACTTACTTGCATTATTCTCATTCTTAAAAACTAATACCCCGTTTACACGATGTAGCATACATGAAGCAAAAATGAAGCAAACGTATTCAGAATACACGCGCACGACGTGTGCTCTAAGTTTGCTTCATGTTTGCTTCATCGTGCAAACTAGGGTATACAAGAAATTTGAGCTAATGCTCACGGGACGTGCGAAAGCCTATAGCAGTTCCAACCTGCAGGCAGTCACCCATCGCAGTACTAACGGGGCCCGGCGTAGAGTAACTTCGTTTCAGCCGAAACGCGTTAACAACTACGCCACGCCACCAACGCCAGTACCGTGGCGCCGCCTTGTGAATGATATAGACTTGTCCAAGACGAAAGCACCAAAAAATCCATAAAACCCCCTATTTTGGCGTTCAAGGTCATCCAAGGTCATTGAATTCGGCGCCAATCGAAAGCCAGTATACGATTTCCTATTAGTGATTAATAGTAACCTAGGCCTTATCTCGCACCGTGACTGCGATACAGCGAGTTAATGGCCAAAAATCACAAATTTTGCCTACCCCCCCTCTCATTTAGCGCCCTCGTTCGGTGTGACCCCCTTCGAATTTATCGAAAAGCTTTACGGTTCCTGAAACTAGAGTTTTCCAGGCAGCCGAGGGTGAAGATTTGGTAATTCTACCTTGCACCGTTTATTACTGATCCACCCGTGTGACGGACAGACAGACAGACAGACAGACGGAACTGCGATGGCTAAGACGCGCTGAAAG
>Ga0209367_1008375_pt1 | contig 14138 bp, 7 predicted proteins | sample WorMetLIZISLAND2_FD_187412 | JGI IMG/M metagenome (GOLD analysis project Ga0209367, IMG submission 187412) | Marine gutless worms symbiont microbial communities from Max Planck institute for Marine Microbiology, Germany - Olavius geniculatus... ... | reverse complement strand
AAAATTTGGTATTTAGGCTATATATTAACTTGGCGTGAACACCCCAATTTTCAGCTAAACTACTAAACCGGAACTGCTATAGGCTTTCGCGCGTCTTGTGAGCATTAGCTCAAATTTCTTGTTTCTTCAAGTTTCAAGTGAGAAATAACTATTACCATCATCACCATCATCATCAGCAGTGATAATTTATTGAGTGACAGTTTTATTCTCGACCGTCGTGCAGAATTGACTGCAACAGAAGCAACGTTCGCTCGTGACTAATTTGTATTCAGAAACAGAATTAAACTATTTCTATTAGCTTCGGTGTGACAAAATTAGAATAAAAGTATGTTGCTTTTATCGTGCCGACATATTAGGCGGCTATCCGTCTGGTTATGCACGCACACAGCTAGTGCGTACTTATTTTAGATTCGACAGTCCGCTTATATGTTGCTAACAGGCGTTGCATGTTTTGCTATAACTGAGAAATTGCTGATTTTTTTCTCTGTGATTTAACTGATAATTAGTTTATTTTTAAGATTTTTGGCGTTTTGTGTTCTTGATCCGTGGCCGGTTGAACTGAAAATTTGCTTGCAACAATGTTGGTTTTTCTATGCATGCCTTTTTGTTCTCGAGTTAGGAGCCGACGCGGAAAAACAGACAAAGTGACTGACCGACGGACGGACGGACAAACAGACGCTCAAGGTAGTTCACCAAATTTTTCACACATTTACGAAACGCGGTGACTATTAATCCGGCAGCCGTAGCAATAGCCTGTAGGCTATTATTCCGGCAAAGTGGGCGGGGCTTGCTACTGATTGACATGACGCATGCACGCAGTCGCCACCTAGAGATTGTTCATGAGTACAATGTCCCTGCGGCGGTCCGGCGAGCATCAGAAGACTAAAGTTCGTGTAAATAATATCGTGTAAGGTTTAAAAATTAGGGTTAGGATTAGGGCAGTGGCGGATTCAAGGGGGCGGGGAGGCGCCCCTCCCTATTGACTGGATACATCATAAAAAAGTGAAGATTTTGCACCAAAATGCATGATTTTTGGATAAAATTTAAAAAAAAATTTTTGGGAAGGAAGCAGAGACCTCTTCCCAGACACCGCCAAGGTCAGCGTTTTTCAAACATTTATGTGACAAGAGAAGACAGCAAAAATTTACGTAGAATAGAGTGGTAGGCCTAAAATCGACGTTCTTGTAGGCAAGCAGAAAACTTGCCGACTGACTATCCGTGATGGTGCACATGCTAGGCTTGAGGTGCTGGTTGGCCGCACTGGCGATTTGTGATGCTACGGCTGAGGTCGTCAGTTGCTCGGCTGTCGCCGTGTCCCTGTTGCGTTGTACGCCGGTATAGATGTACAAAACATCAGTTTATACACTTGTTAACGGCAACATTAAAGAACTTGCACATCGAAAACAGCAAAAATCACAAAAGGTGATATTGCCCGCATCACACTGACCCTGTGTCAATTGCTGCTGAATAACATCACCTTTTGTGATTTTTGCTGTTTTCGATGGGCGATTTCTTTAACATTGCCGTTAACAAGTGTATAAACTGATGTTTTGCACATTTATATTTGCGGTTTTATTACTAAAATACTGTTTTCCTATTGGTGATCAGTTAGAAATATATTGCGCCTCAGATATTTTTACGAAACGCATATATGCGTATATTTCACCCATTTGCTGAGAAGCCCCCCTTGGAGGGATTTGCATAAAATTTTGTATGACGGGTCGCCTTGCCGACGTAATCAACCGTGCCGAATTTTATCTCAATCAGTTGAGGAATTTTAATTCTGTGTGGGTCAAATTTTTGGTTTCCTCATACGAAAAGTCGCCGTTAACACATGGCTTGAACTACCGTTCAGCCTGTGATTGAGCATCATTCGGCTAAGATCATCCAAATCGGCGGCCGGATTAATAGCCGGCCCGGGTAGGACCGGATATTGATCCGGCAGCCGAATCAATAGCTGCTGTGCCTTTACGAAAATACCGACAAATTTGCAAACAGTTTTTCACTGGCATACATTCCCCTCTTTATTAAAGGTTAAAGCTTAAAGGTCGCATATAGCTCCTAATGAGCGAACCCATCTCAGAGCTACGGAGCGTCACTTGTCATATGGGATCACACAGTGTTACCTGCCACCCGACAGAGGTGAACGCGCCCCGCCTTAACCCCAGCCTGATAGGCCGGTACTCGATTTACCTACCCCAGAGGGATGGAAGGCTGAGTTGACCTAGGCGGTTGATTACATCCCGAGATGGTTTACCTGCCCACAGGCAGTCACCCATCGCAGTATTAACCGGGCCTGGCGTACAGTAACTTCGCTGATTGGATCAGACGCGTTACCACTACACCACGCCTACCATATTGCTCTTTAGATGCTGCCTAAGCCATTGTCCATGTATCGATTTAGTCAGCCTGCAGCCTTGTGACTGTGCGCCGTACGCTATCTGTATGCAACTGGTCTTCCGGTCTCGCGCGTTTCCAATTAGCTGGTGATTATTCACGTCGCCATCTTCCGAAGCGAGGATCTACTTTCGGAAAATATCCTCTTTTCAGACATAACCCCCAGGTTACTACTCAACTTCTCCCCCGCTTAAAATATCGTACTGGACGTCGGTCTGTTATTCCGCCGTCAGTCAGAATCTAGTTCCTGCTATTACATTAAGCCTACTTTTACACTAATGTAGGCTTATGTAGCCGCCCAAAAGTGTATTTATTTTAGTTACAACATAATATAGCAATTCAAACGAAATCACTTGTGATAGGCTATTCAGACAATCAGGTTTTGTCGTGGTGGGTCAGTCCTGCACTCCTGTCTTGTCGGTAAAGGGGGTCTTTGACTTAGTGGGTATGTCCGGGGTTTTATGCCCGGACGAGCAATCTTACACATTTTTCAGTCTGTGGTTATTTTCCAGACGGTTTTCTGCCAATACATCCATATACAAGACGAGATCGAGCGAAGATGTCCGACCGGCGAGATAGACGGACGGACAGAGGGACAAAACAAGTAACGCCGTTTATTAGGACGGCCGCATAATAACTGGATATAGTCGTAGAGTTCAAATGTCCGTCCAAGCTCTGCGTTTTACTCGTGTCTGCGTATATAATTCACAAATTTAATCTCCTCTGTCGGAAATTCGCAGCTGTTCGTCGGAAAACCGCAATTTCCTGTCCTTGCTGCTTTTTAACGCAAGACGCGCTGGCCGGTATCAATTTTATCTGTACACTAATCATTGTGACATTTATACATGTTTTTGTGTTGTACGTCGCGTGCCGTGTGATAAACAGACCGACTGACAACATGGACATTTGACGGTGGACCACGACGGACAATGTATGGCAGGTAGGCCTTGATCAATAATGCGCACACGAGAAGAACCGACTGGTTTCTGGTTACCAAATTCACAGAAAACCCGAACAATAATTTAAAGAAGTAGTCCTAAAGGTTGAAGACTGTCTATAATATAGCTTCTAATGCTAACTCGTGTCAAAGCTACAGAGCGTCATCTGCCATGTGGGATCACGCAGTGTTCTTCGGCAATTACGAATAGTATTTAAAAACTGAGTTGTTTCTAGTTACAGATCACAAAACGCCGGAGAAATTACTTGCGTGATCTAATAATTTGACTCGAATACCACCTGGGGCTAAATGAACTGCCTAGATAGGTTGCCTGTATCTGAAATATTACGCACTGGGGCATCCAAGTTAGTGGAGTATACACGTGGACAATTACAAACTATGTTTCTAGTTACCAATCTGCGGTAGTTGGATAGGATCAGTCGAGTCTCGCGGTCCGTTAGCAGCTCCTCGAGTGACCAGAACAGGTGCGATATCATCGGGCTGACGTTGCACAGCACGCAGACTGACACGACTACAACGACGATGACTGTTACGTTACTATAGACAGACCTGTCCACGCCGCGGCACAGTGCCCCTTGGTTTACGCGGTGACGATAAAGCTGTCGTAGACGGACCTGTACACAGACAGCGACGCACAGCGTTCAGACATCGTAAATATACCAAAATTAGCCTAGTTAACGAGACAAAAAAAACAAAGCGAAAAACTTCATGCGACTAAGTAATAGCGACTGAATTTGGCCCAGCTGATTTTTTTTCGCAGACGCGTGCAGTGATGTAGCCTAAGCGACAAAAAACAAAGACCACTCGAAGCAATTCAGTGGCGTCATTTCAGTAAATCATTGGGAAATCTCGGTCTACGTAACATATTGTTTTTGCAACAGTAACACTGTTTTAAAGGTACGATTTACAAAAAATTAAAATTTGAAATTCTTGGGAGATCCGTAGACCCCTCCAGCTCTCCCCTAAATGACGCCCCTGAAGCAATTGAGACTTAAACTGCCGATTCCAAACCTAAACACTAAACAACACCTTTACTAAGTTAATGTGTGTTTGAACTTGATGCACAGAAGTAGAACAATTTAGCAGTTTAGCCAGCAAGTAAGTAAATGAGTAAGTAAATCATATAGTGCGTGACTGCAACCTCGAACGCGCTCGATATGCCAGTAGAACGAGAAGTAAAATGTTTTAAATGACGTCTGACAGTAAATAAACAGCGCATGTGAGCTGCATTTAAGAGTGTTCGAAAAAGCGTTAGCTCAAAGTTTAAAACTAGAACGGGACATAAGCCATCACAGACTTACGTCCGACGGTTTGAGAACAGAAATGCAAGATCAAAACCAAGACTGAGGCGAAAATCTCGAGGCCTAAAATGCGGCTTCGATACCACATTCTATGTATGGACAGCGAAAAGTCCAGAGTTTAGCGGCGAGCCTGTTTAACGTCGCCTGGCCCGACACATAATAAAGTCCTCGAACGCGCAAATACGAGCGTTCCGTCGTTGTCGACGATCGCTCCGTGCTGACGCGCATACTGCACTATTACGATTTGTCGTCAAGCAGTTAGACGTTTTAGAGTCTTTTTAGACATTATGCTCTATATACAAAATCTACATTTTACTTACACAACAGCTTGTAAAAATATGTAAAGATGCTGTGGAGTTGCTAATTTGCAACGCACGAACGCAACGCAGAACCTTTGCGAAAATTTTGCGCAAGTGACGTTATATCGACGCAAAATCCAAAACGCGAGGATAGAAGCAATATCTATTTTCTTGCGCTGCGTTAAAACAGAGCTTTAACCAAAAAGCCCAGAACTTTCATTGCTTTGACCAGTCATGCGTCCGCTGCACAACAGCGACCTTGTAGCTGACAAAAGTTGACGACGGGCCAGACGTTACGATTTTCTGACAAACAGCTCGAAGATTTTTGACAGAGAAAATATAGGTGCTCGAAAGTTCAGTTTTGTGTTTTAATTTTTGCTAATTAGGGAATATTCGACTTTGCATTAAATCTAGTCGCTTTTACATTTTTGACCAAAATGTTTTTAAGAAGAATGAAATTTTTTGGCAGTCCAAAATTTAGTTTTTCCGCTGCAAGTCCCACTGTTGTACAAGCTGAAAAGTAAATATACAGATCTTCACACTTTAAGATGTTGTTGCACAACTTGTTGTACGACTTTGTCCAACAAGTTTGCAACAAATGTAATTAGTTGAGACTGCGCCTTAGGCAACAGAGCGCCGTCAGTTCGTTTACGGCGTAACGTTCTTTAAATATTCACAGCGCGACTGAGTCTGACAGGTAGGCTCTAATATACATTCACACTTTCCTCCCGACAATGACTATAAGAAACGAATTTCCCTTGGTTGCAGCTATAACGGTTAACGATTTAAGGTCGTCTGTAGACCTTAAAGGTAACCCATCACAAAGCTACGGAGCGTCACCTGACATATGGGATCACACATATACCACCCGACACAGATGAACCCATCCGCCTTAATGACAGCCAAGCTGGCCGGTACTCGATTGACCTATTCTAAAGGGATAGCAGGGTGAGTTGACTTTGGCGTTGGTCATATAATTACCTCGGCCAAGGAGATAATGTTTTTGCCAGACTTTGTTTGTTTGTTTGTCTCTCTGTCTGTCTGTGTGTTAGCAAAATAACTCACAAAGTTATGGACGGACCTTTCTGAAATTTTGAGGGTATGTCGGGAATGGCACAAACTACCAGTGATTCAATTTTGGGGGTGATCCGGAAGGAATCCTAGATTCTGGATTACTTTGAAATTTTTGTTACCATTGTTTTCAATGGGGCATAAGGGAAACCGCTGCAAAACCGAAGATGGTGCTGCCACCTAGCGAACAACATTGCCTTGGCGGAGGTGTGCGGGCTCTGACTGCTTTCTAGTTATAATTATACTGAGATGGTTTATATGTCTGGTAGTAAGCACTTGATAGCAACCTGACCGGGAGTTGAACCTGCCACCTCTTGATCATAAGACCAACGCCTTAACCGTAAGTCATTTTTCAATGTCCGAAATGATTCTCGGCCGTGTGCAGGCTTATCGTGTAACGAACGATGAGAATGGGTGTTATGTGAAAAGTTAGTAAAACAACAGATAAAAACGAAGAAACTCAGCAGTTAACACTAAAGGCGGCATTATTGCTGTGTCACGCATGCCGATTTTGTCGCACGCAGTTAGTGCTTGCATTTGAAAATGAGAGCCGACTGAAAAATCGATCGCGCTGCTCAAGGCATAAGCGACAGATAGGCGATCGATTACAGCAGGACTCAAAATCGCTTTATACCCTAAGATATTGGAGTCTACCTACGACACCCGTCACGCTCATTGGGCACCTACACAGATCCAAAAGCAAAAAAAACGAAACCAAGCGGCAATGATACAAATTGAATTTTAGAATAGGTTATAGTCCATAAGAGTATGAACCAATTTTACTTATCGCACTGTGTACACCTGCTAAAGTTTGCTTCTTAATTTACAAACTAATATACGATGGCTGAAAACTGATAAATCGGTAGCGTAATTCGCGTCACTGAATTGGACAGCGAGCATGCGATTGAAAAAATCGATCGCTTGGCGGCGTTCAAGAGATCGATTTAAAAACGATCAGCCGAATCGAGCGATCGCATCAAACTGCAAGCAACGCGCAAAGTCAAAAGTCCTCCCTCTCGTGTCCCTTGGCACGAGTATCATCCATTTACAAATGACATCCCATTTCGTCCAACGCCTTTATCACAATGCCAGCAATAATCAGATGAAATCGGTCTAGCGCAAGCAATTTCGCCTATAGCTACTCATTTCTTCGAGGAGTAGTCTGTCTACCGTCTGTCGTCTGTCATATTCGTGCACTGTACTTTAGCCGTTCAACGAATTTATTCACAGTTTGGCAGGTACATTAATCCTGTGGGTCCAATGACGCATTGTGTCAGATGAGGGTCCTGACCTCCAGGAAAAATTAAACTTACAATTGCGTACTTATGATTCACCAGAGTGAACCAGTCAGCGATTCCGCCTATTGCCTAATTACTTCGGTCACTTGTTTTGTCAACTTAGCGATAGTAGGGCTAAAAGATTGCTATACACCTGCGACAAAACCTCGCAGGCAACAAAAACAGGACGGGGCTATTTACAGTTCGGCTGTCAATCAACTCGGGTTTGGCAGCGCCATCGCACGAAATGCCACACCTAGTTCACTGAAAGTTGCATCACTTGCATGCACTGTACGTAGCCCCGCCCTGTTTTTTTTGTCGCATGCAAAATTTTGTCGCACATGTAGGCATCTTCTGAGTGAATTTAGTCTGCAGTTTTGTTGACATACTTGCTGGCGGAGCGAGTGGTGATGCTGAGTCGTGGCTGCCTGGAGTCACTGAGTTCAATCATGACGCTGTTCTCGGCGCGGCATCTCGAACAGTTACACGACATCTTCAGCTCTATTTACGGACTTAACTTTGCGCAGACAACCACGCCTCTCTCAAGCTGGCACTCTGCTGATACAGTCAGAAGTATTAATACCACGTAGTGATTGGTTTGATCAAACCCGGACCATTTCTGAATCTCGAGCAGTTAGACAGCTGTATACAGACTACACCTACTGTGATATCTATCTAATTTACTTGTATACCTTTTGGTTTTAGACAGAAGAAAGGTTGACGTTACATACCGAAGTTATCTATAGGCCAAACGGGTATTCGATCTAAGTGGACTATCAACAATTTAATCAACCAATCAATCAAGCATGTAATCAATAAATGCCTGCAGATATCTGGAGCAGTTAGACAGCTGGTGGCGACTACATCTGCTGCTGGTCTGCTGACGTGGACTGTTGTCGACCACGGCATCCACTCCACGACCTCCATCTCCTCGTTGTGAGCCGGTGATCACCCGTGTAGACTCCTCTTGAACCACGGGACCGCGTGACACCAGCTTACACATCACCTGGGCAATTACCTGCATCAACTATGCAGACAATCTACCCACCTGTATACAGGCACGGGACCACGTGACGCACGCCACAAAGCAGCCAGAACTCGAGCGTTCAGTGCTACCAGCAACGTCATCGGTACAACGTAGATGACCAGGAATGACAGGATGATACGGTAGCCGATAACGTACACGCGGTTACCGAACAACTGCGCGTTCGTACGGACTTCCACTTTCAGCTGCGTGCTGTTGACGTTCGTCCGTACGGTCGTATCGACGACATGGTACTCGAAGACTCGCGGCACAGACATCGCCAAAGAGCCAAGTATTACCGCAACTAGCAGCTGCCGAAAACAACGCGGCATGCACATTAAGTCACTGACTTAAGCTATTTATTTATTTGTCTATTTACGTTCACTTACTAATTGGCGTAGCCAAACATGTGAATTGAACCCCAGTCGAAATCGAATTTGGTGCATTGTACACCTTGGTCCATAAAAACGTGCCAGTTTTATTTTTTGAATAGCTCCGTGCAGCGGTGGCCGATTTGAATAATTTTTGGTGTGCAACACTAGAAAGAAACTCAACGCAAATGATTGTACTGCTGGCCACCTTACTTTGATACTGTCGCTACACTACCTTGTGAAATGCAGGTTGTTGAGCCTGCTGTTCGTGAGTGGTGTCAACGTTTGCCGCTTGCATTCGCGCTGGAGGAGGACATTTTAAGCACATGCTGTAATAAAAAAATGTGGTGTAACACGTGTGACTTTTTGAGATACAATAATTGCCAATCGTGTTTGTTGCTTTTCAGTTAATCGTTCTGGAGTAGACGCGTGCGCTATCCAGTATGAATTTATTGTTGTAAATGGCCAAACTACGACTTCTGCATTTCACAAAATAGTGTAGCAACGGTATTAAAGCGAGGTAGCCCAAACTACAGTCATTTGAGTGAAGTTCTCTCATGATGTCGCACACCAAAAATTATAAAAATCAGCCAATGTTTCACGACGCTATTCAAAAAATAATAGTGGCACGTTTTTATGGACCACTGTGTAGTTTTGAAATATCATCATATGAGCTCTGACAGCAACAATTTTAATTATTTTTATCAGAATCAATTGACCAAAATAGCACATTTAGTGCAGATTAAATGTGTGCTTATGTCTTGTCTAGAGGATTGAGGAAAGGCTGGGCCCCCTGGGACCTTTTTATATTTTATTCTATTTCGGACTGATTTGTGTGCCCACGTAAGCCTAGATAATAATTTTTGCCATAACCCCAACCAGGCAAGCTGGTACTCGATTTACCTACATCGGATGGATGGAAAACTGATTTGACCCGAAAAAAACTTTGTTTATCACAGTCGACGTACGAGTTTGTGTGACACGGCACTTACGATGCAGGTACGGCGGACAGAACAGCGCTGCGTGAACTCAAGCGGCTGACAGACGTGCATGTATCGGTTGTATGTCAGCAGCGCCGTCAACCACGTGTTGCCGGTACGAAACCACCACTGCTACAACGACGACAACGATTACTACAACAACTACGGCATCAACAACGACTACTACTATTACTACAACTCACGTTCGTGTAATACAGCACGGAGTTACCACTACAATAACGACAACTACGACAGCAGCAGCAGCAACAACAGCAACAACAACTACTACTACTATGGTCTACTATTACTACTACAATGTTTCTTGTAGCCTTACAGAATCGCAGCTACCACAACAAAGACGACGACACCAGCAACTCTACTATACTGTTGCTACTACAACTACTGCTACAACTACAGCTACAACTGCTGCATTGTTGCCGGTACGAATCCAGTATTCAGCGACCTTCAACCAGCGGAAGCAGTAAGCGTAGCCCCGCATAGCATAGCCTCGCCTGACGGTCGATGTCCATACTGATATGAGAATGTTGGGTAGAAACAACAGCAGAACAGAAAAGTCGACAACGGCCAACGCCTAAACAACATGAACACAAACAGGCCGCTGCGATTTAACGCCGATAGTTAACGGCTTCTAGGGATGGGTTCGTGGCCCACATGTTCAAAGTCAAGGCCAGTTATCTTCGAAACCAAAGCCAAAGCCGGGCCAGTGGTTTTTGAAGACAAGGCCAAGACCAAAGCCACTACAAGTAAGTAACGCTATCTATAGATGGGCTGTGTAATAACTTATCAGCAACAAATTAAAACTGCACATTCAGTTTAAATACTTAATCCTGCACAGTCATGGCGACAGGACAAAAAGAAGACAAATACCACAAACTCCTGAAACAGAGCACATTCGTTACAAGGCCAAGTGTCGAGGCGAGAGCCAAGTCTTAGAGGCCCAAGCCTGAAAGCCAACCTTAAGGCCAAACCTTGTCGAGGCCGAGGTCAAAGTCAAGGCCAGGATTTTTTTTTGTTTTTGGTTCAAGACCCTCACAGTGTTATAAATCAAAACAAGAACGACTAAAAGCTGTTGCCACGGGATGCGTTTCGCGAGCAGCAAATAAGTCAAAATATGTTTTTAATTATAGTAAAGAGTAGTTCAATAAGTAATGGTTTTTATCTATGTTGCGCGAAAATTGTTTCTGCTTTTTCCTGTTTTTTGTGTAAGATGCAACTATTGGCAATCATTAGCCGAAGTACGAAGTATCGTATTGTACGATGTGTGAGTACTGCGTGCATCACTAAACAGCACATGATCGAACCCGTAGCAGTATGGCAAGTGCGTGATGCGTTCTCCATCGGCGACGACGACCACGACAGTCACGACTAATACATCGACGATTACAACTACAATTACAACAACAACAACAACTACTACTACTACTACTACTACAGATGACCACGACATCCACGACTGCAGAGTGCGGAGAACGCCAGCGTGTTACCAACCAAACCAATGCAGACTATAGACAAAATCAGTTTCAGCTGTTGTAGTTGTTGTTGTAGTATCTGTAGTAGTTGTTCTAGTAGTAGTAGGAGTAGTAGCAATATTAGTTGCAAATGTATTGGTAGTACCCCATGCAAGCTATAGACAAAATCAGCATGTCAAACAGTTTTAGAATACTCTGCACGGATGCCCCGGGTGCTGGCGTGACGTCATCGCTGCCGTTGCCATTGACAACGCCAGGCACCCGTGACCGGTTGCTAGGTAACCGGACGGCGTCCATCAGAAAATACGACGGCGACGTAGTGTTTATCATCGCACCAGCGGAGTTCTTACAACCTGAAATAACATAAATCAATCCCCTATATACAAGAGTGTCATTCTATCTATTGTGAGATCGTCGTAATAAGTCGCATTACGTATCTTGCCTGCCCGTCTATCAATTTGTCTGTCCTGTACGGGCTTCTAGCTTAAAAACGAAAAAGCGTAAAAACAAAACTAGTGTAAACGTTTTACCAAACCGAAGTAGCCGGTTTGTCAATTCGCAGCTTAAAAGCTCAAACATCGAAGCCACGAAGGTCAAAAATCTCCCCAAAATAACACAGTCATTTACGAGCCAGTACAGTCACACCAAGCGTAGCACTTACAATGTAGCTAAAAATGTAATGCGGACTTTCAGCTGATGTTCAAAGTAAGTACATGTACCTGCTGTCTACGATTCGGGTCCGCTATTCCGAAAGTTTACTATTCCTATTAACCCTAAACCTAACCCTAATCCTAATCCTAATCCTAACTCTAACCCTAACCTTAACCTTAACCTTAACCTTAATCTTAACCCAAACGTTAGCACTGTAGCGCGTATCTGCAAAATGGACTTACGGAATAGCGGACCTTCGGAATACCGAGCCGGTACCCTGTCTACAAGCTAAATGCATGACAGCATAATATAACGACATCAGGCCGACATATTTTTTTCATGTTACTTTAGAATCATTAGATTTTTAGTAAAGATCGTGCCATGTATATAAGATTTTATTCTCTTTTTTTTCGTTATGATGCGACACCATAAAGAAAGATGCAGAACAGAGATGCGGGTAGCGGATGCTCCGATTGCGAGAGACAGCGTCATTTTTCTTGAATCTTTTAGCTCCGGATGATCTAATGGCCTTAAGCTTTGACTTTCGAACTTAAAATTGGTACACTAGCTGCGTCTCCCTTGCGAAGAATATACGACATAGTATCGTATTGTTTTTTTTACTCCTCGCGCTACGTTCCTAACGTAGTGAAGAGGAGTAGGCCCCTATATAAAATCAGTGAAATATTGAGAACCGACCGACGACCGACCAACAACCGACCTCTGTTCTTGGAAGAGCCTTCTTGGAAGAACTTCAAACGGCCATATCTCCATAACGGTGCTAGATAGACGCATGGTCACTATGGACCACCCATATGAAGTCGATCCCCGAGAGTCGAATGGTCACGTGACCGATGACGTCACGTGACCCCAAAAGGTCAAGGTCGTGGCCCCATTATCTTTGAGGCGACATATCACCGTAAAGGTGCCATATAGACGCATGCGTTCAGGTATAGCAAAACAAATGGCAACTAGCGTCATCGACCAGTACTGGAAATTTTTTCGTCTCAGTTCCTAAAATCGGGCAATATTTTATGAACTTCGAGCAGACAATTTCCGATAACGACCTCGACGCCAGTCACTATTAATGTAATATTAAACGGGTCTCAATTAGACGTCGGGTTTCTAATACAAGCCGAAAGAAACAAAAAAGCTTTTAAAAAATACAAAAGAAAACGATGCGCCCGAGGAGTACATTAGATTGGTCACAATCTAATGATATTTTTTGTTCATGCCATTGTATTATTGAATTGGGAGACGGACGGACAAACAAGACAAAACCCGCAATGCTGCATATTAAAACCGTCTGAAAAAATAATGCAACGTTCTTGCAGTATCGGAACGGCCCCTTTTTGGCTGAGGTACCCAGACAAACGATGCCGTTTTTTCGAATGACACATATGCCCTGTTCACACCCATACGACGCCGACGCGACTCAAACTTGTTTTGTAAGTATCAATTGGGCAGCAAATAACTGTTTATCGTCAGGAATGTTGTCAAATCCGTATCAAGCCACGACGGTCCCGTTTCGTGTAAACATATCGCGAATGCAGACGGAAACTATGTGTATGAAAAAAATACCCCAGATCGACGCTGTTAATACTGTTTACGACATGGCCTGAACAGCATACATACACAATACCCACATACGCACATTAAGATACCTTACATGTTTTTATGATACACGGACAGACAGACAGACGGACTGAGAAAGCTTTTAGCCGATCAAGCTGATGAACGACAGTCACGAATGTAACCGGCACGATCATGTCTATGATTATTAGCAATTTATTTTAGCGTAAGCTACCGTTGAACTTCATTGGCACTTATGCAACGAATCAATAGCACACAGTATAAACACACAAAGCTCAGACAGCAGAAACATTCGCTGAATCTTCTGCAGAAACCTGGTGAATAATACGGACTTAACACAACGAGCTTATTCGAAACACCCCGGATCTGGTTTGTAGGCCTGGTCGCCACAAAATACCGCCGATAGACTCCGTTTAGGGCCTACAGAGCGAAACGTGACGCTACGAACTTGCAGGAAAGTGTTATTTTATCGCAGGGGTTTGCACAGGCATTTTGCTGCTGTTTTGGCTCGTTTTGCTTTACTTGATTTTTTTGTCTCGTCACACATCAGAGGCGTAGCAACTAAGGCACAGGCTATGGGTATAGTTTCCATAACAGGTCAATTAACCCTCCGAGGATGACCTCTGGCAGAATCACATATAAGCTAACCTGGGGTGAATTTTTCACCCCACTACTATTTGTTCATATTTTAAAATTAATTTATTAACTTTTTTGCTATGATTAATACTG
>Ga0209367_1008373_pt1 | contig 14140 bp, 4 predicted proteins | sample WorMetLIZISLAND2_FD_187412 | JGI IMG/M metagenome (GOLD analysis project Ga0209367, IMG submission 187412) | Marine gutless worms symbiont microbial communities from Max Planck institute for Marine Microbiology, Germany - Olavius geniculatus... ... | reverse complement strand
TATTCTGCAGCAATTGGGTCTCATGATCATAAATCAGTTTTTGCTGATTGTGATGCTATGTGCTTTTGTGGTACTTCTGGAATTTCTGTCGGTGCTGAGTTGAACATCTGGGTGCTAATTTTTTTTTCGCTAAGTCCTCATTCAGTATTCCTGGATTGTTGTCACCAGTCGTGTGCTAATTAGTTAACGGTGCTGCTGTTGCTAACTTGAATGTATTGTAATTGATGATTTTGTGTGTCATATTTTCTGGCAATTAGGACATTGGTCAGGAAATTATACGTAAAACTTAACTATTCTAATGTTCTCGTTCTCGTTCTCGTTCTCGTGGTTCTTGGTCTCGTTCTCGTTCTCGTTCTCATTCAATTGTTCTCGTTCTCGTTCTCGTTCTCGCCATAATCTGGTCTCGTTAACATCCCTGGAGCTCGTAAGGCCAGCGTACAACTAGTTCAGCGTAGATGTCTACAATAGTGGTGCCAGCGTGGCAATGGTACAGATACCTCGTTTCACAAAACGTATTTCTAGTTATATAATTAAATGTACAGGTTATGTACTAAAGACCAGTTGAACTATAATTACGGCTGTGCGGGAGACGAGTTATAGTCAATTTTGTCCCAAAACTCGTTGCCATGGCAACGGGGGTCGGCAGGGGAGAAATTTTAATCACACCATCGGATAGCCCGGGCCCGAAAATAATGGGGGTAGGTGCAAACAGCGCGCAGTTATCTTTTACGGGGATCGAGTTATACCGCTTTGAAATCCCCATAGGCCGTAATGCAAATTTTTAAAAATTAAGGTCAAATAGGGGAAGGAGTTATCAGATTTTTATCCAAAACACACTCGATCTTATTTTTTAGGCCCCAAATCACTGTGCAAAGTTTCATCAAAATCGAATCAAAATTGCGGCCGTAGAAGTGTTTACAGACAGACGCAAGTGATTTTATAATCTGTCCCATGCTATGCTATAGCAATGGGACAGATAATAATGCTTCTGTTTTTGTCTGGCTTTGAATAATGAGTTAGACTAAGTTTCTGTGGCATTCGTTGTACATAAATTGTAAAGTAAGCTAACAATTTTCCTGCGCAGTACTCTGCTTATTTAGACTATACAAAGAGAGCTGTCTTGCTTCGTGTTACCCGTGAAGAATGGCTTATGTAAGACAAAAATATGATACGATAGCGAGAGTGAAGACCAGTGATGTTAACGAGACCAACATACTGTATGGCGAGAACGAAAACAAGAACAAGAACAATTGAATCAGGACGAGAACGAGAACGAGAACAGTGAAAGAATAAAATTTAACATATAATATTTTACATAACCGTCGGCATGAAATGATTTATAAACCAACGTGGTTATCAACTGATGTGGCATGAATCAGATGCACATAGACCACAGTTATGCAGTACGGGCCTATCTTTCTCATGTGCAGCACCGGTTGTCTTCTGTTTGTCTGTCGTTCGTCGTTGTCTGTCACGGGTGTATTAGCTTTCAAATAACATAAAAATCATTGACCTTGGATGACCTTGAAGAGTCATAACTCACTATAGTATGCCAATCGTGCGGTATTGTAACTAAACAGTAACTATAGGGGGTCGGCCATGGTACCATCGGATAGGGCGCTAACGACTTCCTATAAATTGTCAACAGTAACTATGTCTCCATCTGCAGCGGTTTGGCCGCAATTGTCAACGAAAAATTTCAAGCTATAAGTGGCCGTATGTCGAAAACAGTAAGAGATAGGGCCAAGATTGCTATTAATCACTAAGAGAAAGTGGCATAAGCCCTTTCAGATAAGATGGAAATCATTGATCTTGGATGACCTTGAAGGTCAGTACTGCAACAGGAACTCTATAGGTTGTAGCGTGTTATCCAAAGGCATTTTTCAGAAATGTGAAAATAGGAAGTGTACCTATAGTAGAAAAAATTACTTCAGGCTTGGCAAACACTTTTTTCTCATGATTGATTTTTCTTTATTCGTTAAGTTTTCCAGTTGTAAACAGAACAGTTGCAAACCCTCTGTTTTTGCAAGTTTGTCTTTACGTTTGCCAACAACTAGAGTAGTTGCTGTCAATAACATTTTGTGAATCTGAATTATTGTTCTGTTCTTTTTTACACACGTTACAACTAGGCCTTTGAATGATGCACTTGTGTAATTCAGTTTAGTTAATATAGACTGAAAATCAGTTTGTAGGCCCTAATATTTTTGACACACAAATTACACGCAAATAAATATAAAATAGATGCACGGATACAAAGCGGTGGTTTTCTCATACTAACTGAAGTGGCCTCTGGCATCGCTGCAGACAATGAAACCTATGTAGCATTGACATAGCACGCTTTGGGAAATTAATCAAATAACCCTTGATACAGTGTCGACACTAGAATTTGCTGCACAATGAATATAAAATGCGCCTTGTGGCTTTGAATGATGTCTTTACCAGATTCTGCAGCATGTCACCGAACATTACATTATGCGTTGCCGTTCGTTGGTCTGTACCAAATAATTGTAAGCTACCGTAGGCCTACAGCTTGATGGGTTTGAAAAACTTGCCTAAAGTTGTTAGCTGATAGCGACTTTACCGGAAGTCGAACACAAGACCGCTTGATCGCAGATCCAGCACTCTACTAAGCCACGCAATAATTGCGTCCATATAACATATTTGAGGGTGTTTGCCGGCGACAGAAAATAAACTACAGGTCAAACATGTTGTGTGGCACAACACACATCAACGTCGATACCGTTATTATAGCCCCTGTGACCGTTCTAATAGGCCGCATTGCGGGTTATTTTTCGTTGTCCGTTTGTCTCGATTGTAGGCTTCTAACTCAAAAACACAAAAACATGGAAAAACTTATAAATGGCTTTAGGGCCTACTGTTTCCCGGGGCAGTAGTACTGGTGTGCCAGTTTTCAGTTCAAAAGGGACAAGGTCATATTTAGGGTCAGGTTGCGCACTCTAAACCGACGGCCGTGTAATATGTCGGCAGGAGCGGATATATTTTTCTACAATTTTTGGCCGACCGTTAAGTACGATGTATCAGTTTGTTACGCATGTATTGTGGCAAAACCGTACGTCGCGGGGAAGGAGGTCGGCGATGGTACCGCTCTATAAAAGATGACGAGTTCTTATAATTTGGTCAGTAGTAAACATGTCTTTATCTGCAGGGGTTTAACCGCAATTTTAAACGCAAAGTCGTTGCTTGCAGCCATCACCCACGTGCGTCGAATTATACCGTAAAGCCTATCGTATCCTACAGCGTTGATTGTAGCGTTCATGTAGCAGCGTCAGGGAGCCGTAGCGTGTATGGGACTGTAGTCACTGTGGGAAGTCGCTTTCATTCCGCGACCGGAAGTCGAACTCTGGCCTTCGGATATAGACGGTTCGGTCGGCTCACCCCAGCTACAGTTGGACTTCTTGTACTCCTAGCAGTTGAGAACGTGGCATCACCATAGAAGGTTGATCAGCTGTAGGGCGGGCGACGGTCGGCCAGCGGTGAGCAGTGAGCGGTGGCTTGTCTATTCATTTAGTGGCGTGACGTGTTTGACGGACTGCGACGAGAGCGCTTTGCTTGATCGATGTCTTGCTATAGCAGCGCCCGCCGCTTTGACGCCGCCGACAAAGACTGCCGCCAACCAGGGTGCCGCCAACTACCCGGCCACCAGCCATGCAGCCTCTGTACCACCGACCGACATCGTCATCCCAGCTCAGCATCATACTCAGTGCGCTCCCTGTCTCGCTGTTGCTCTTTCTTCATGACTTCCTGGCAGCGAATTTGCAGAAATTAAACCACCGCCGTTCAGCGGTAGTTCTGCCATCTTACGATGATGGTTAAAAGTAAAGTAAGGGTAAAGTCCTTCCCGAGCCTGGGCGGCGCTGATTTCCCTTTCTTTAGCTCTCAACCAGGCACCAGAGACCACGGATACGGGGCTAGTGCATCGCGCGGTGTGCCTGTTTACGTCCCAGCTTTCGCTGGTACTCATTGCGCCTACCCACGGAGGGATGGCCAGGCTGAGTTGACCTGGGTGGCTGGTTACATACCGGGATGGTCACCCATCCAAGTACTAATCGGGCCTGGTGTTGATTAACTTCGTTGACGCTATCAACGATGTTGCCAACTGAGCCAGACCACCAGTGATGGGTAAGTAGTACACGTAGGTAGGTATATATTTGTCCGGCTGCATGAAATAAGGCGGGCCGCATTCACTTGTGACGTCGGGTGGCAGCTGACACTGTGTGATCTTATATGGCAATTTGTGATGGGTCTTCTATTAAGAGCGTTAAGCAACAGAGTTGAATAAAGGAAAATAATGTCTTAACGATGAAACTTGAATGGTTTGCTTTTAAAGCCTGTCAAGTTCACTTTTGCCAAAACGTGGTTTGGTTTTGGGCACAGATTTCAAATAAATATAGGCTAGCAACACAATGCTATTGATGTGATCCGTGTGCCAAAACTAATTTAGCCCCAGCAAATTGCCGTTATTCCTATCAACTTTGCAGGAAAAAGTCATTTTCCTCTACTGTATGCCAAATGGATTTTTAACAGAATTAGGCCTAGAAAATAACGTTTAAATTCACTCCCAGTTGCATTTTCATTTCCTGTGAATAAACTCTGTCTATTTGCCGAACGTCTTAGGCGCTGACAGTAAATTAAGCCTAACAGTAACTACTGTAGGCCTGCATGGTTGTTAGTTGGCGTCTGTGCTATCCGACTTTTTGATCTGGACATTAACCTAGCACATTTGATAATTTTCTCCTTGAGAATGCTTACACCAATTTTCACTTTTTTGTTTGCTGCCTAATAGCCCGTACATGACAGACGGACAAACTGTCGAGACACGGGCAAGGTGCGTAATGCGGACAATAGGCCCGCCGCATAATACCATTGATGTTTAAAGTTTACAAACAAACTTACTGCGCTTTTGCAAAATAATTGAGTTTCCGTGTTATTTCTATACGTTTCCTCAGTTTCGGCACGCAAACAAATTGGACTTTATAGCAGGTTTTTATGGAATCGTGGACGTTAAGTCAGGTTCTCGCTGCGACATAAACCAATAGTATAGGTATGTGTAGTGTTGACGCCTTGAGATGCCAGCCAATTAGAAGCGGCGCAATATACGGCGCTGCGTGCGAGCACGCGGTGCTTATCGTGTCTCGGCCAGCAGCGCGCTGCTGTCTCCGCAACAGATGAGGATGGATTAGTGCTCGTTCATCCGGCACACAGCTAGCAGCACTTAATGGCCGGCGCCACCGCCGCCGACCGCTTAACTCTTTCAACGTGCAACCGTCCGAATAACATTCAGTCATTCACTCATTCGATGTTTAATGGAAACCAGTGTTTGAATTGTGAAAAATTATCTGGGGGTTGAACTTTTCGATGGTAGGAGCCCGACCAAAATTATGATGTAAATATTATTGTATGTATAAAGTATATAGCTGACCCCCAGTACATAATTTGACAGTGTGTTAGAGGAGTTGAGAAAACAGTTGAGGGGTTCAACCCTTCCAACCCCCCCCCGGCAATTCAAACACTGTTGAAAACATACGCACCTCTGTAATAGGCCTACGATAACACGAATTGAAAACAGTGACACTTATAAAAAACTGAATGTTAATAGACTTTTAGTGTAGGCCTACAGCATTCTCATGACGAAGTTTTGTCTTTGATGCCTGATGTGCGATCAGGAAGTTGGAAGTTGTGACAACGTGCAAGGTCATCGCCTTTAGCTAAAAGCCTACGCAGGCCAGGCTGCGTAATTTGTTATTTTTGTCAGCAATCAATAGCTATAAAAATCGCTGGTTCGGCCCTGACCAGTCCGCTGCATGCCAGGTAGCAACTCTGCGCAACTTGTCACACACCAAACGCCATAATTTGGTACCGCCAATGGACGTGACGACCTTCATTCACATCTAGGTCTGAGAGGACTACGTTATGTTATTTTTTTGAAAATTGTAAATAAAATTTAACCCCCTAAATTTTATTTAACTAAGGGCAGGAGGGTAACAGGACTACGTTATGTTATTGGTAGGAGATGACGTAGTCTAACATTGAGCAGACCCAGCTAATTAACTCAGGCAGCAACTCAGCAGCAGTTCGCTATATAATTTCAGTCGCTGCCGTGGTTTCGAAGCGAGCACATCGCTTCGCATTTTATGTAGAATAAAGAGGGATTTAATCTGAGCTATACAGAGTGTTGAATGTGTCTTGTAGTAGCTTAATCCCCAAACTTTCTATGGCCCGTTACCTTGGGGCTAAATAGTCCCCACAATTATCATAACTAATAGGTCGGACTGGACACTAACTGGGTCCTTATAGGTCAGGTCAGACGACCTTTATGGACTCGGTGTGCAGCGGGCGCAGCAAGTGCACACTTCTATTCGCCACGATGGACTCCAGTTATCCAACCGTGTCCCAAAGACTTCAAGTCATACATCGAAATCACCTACGAGTGCATTCGCGGTAAGACAGCCAGTTTGACGTTTTAAAGTTTAACTAAAGTTCAAAATACAATACAATACAATACTCATTCTTGACCTAGAGGTACAACCCGGTACTTGCACTTACTTACGAGCGTATAGAATTTAGAGCTGATCTTGTACCGCCAATGGACGGTAATGCTTTGCAGTTGGAAAGGTAACCGTCGTCCTAGCGGAAAGTACATCTAATAGCAGCCGGGATTATGAATAAAATGCTAAAGACCATGCCCCACGTTGCTAACCGAGTGTGGATGTGGGACTTCTACTTTTACTTGTCTTTGCGTCTAGATGTAGTAAGAGTAGGGTTAACAAATCGAAGTGGCGGCGACAAACGAATGCGCTGGACCAGTTCGTTCTTTGCCAGTCACCAAGACGCCGGTCGGCGCCGAGCGCTTCACGGCTTTTCCACCACCACACATTTGCCGACATCGGACAGTGGCAGTGTAGTTGTCAGCTCAGCTTTCAACCTAGATCGATGTGCAGCGCGTATAGGTCCACAGTAGCGACAGTGAGTTTGAGTGCTGCAACTAAGACGACGACCGTGTAACCGACGCACGTCCCAGGGCGGAACGACTGCATGGATCGGGAACTCGCGATAGATTCTCCCTAACAGCTTAGTCTGCAGAGTTCTCAAACCAAGACGCAAATGGGATCAGGATTTTGTCGTTCTTGTTCATCAAAGAAATACATCACATTGACTCAGCTGTTGTAGTTAGCGACTCGACACGATAAGTAGGCCCACCACCCCGCACTGATTGGCCTCCTTTTAACCGTCGCCGGCATGAGTTTCCCGGTTTCCGTGCTCCGTGCAAACTCGAATAGATCTCCAGTCTATGCGAAAATTTCTTCTCTGCATTGCATGCTACACTGGTTGAACATTGTACTGCTTATTAATTAATTAATTAATTAATTAACTGACAGCTGCTATTGATCATCGTATCGCATGTTTCTCTGTTCGCGACATAGCGACTTGATGTCAACAATTAGGCTTCATCGTTTATGGTTGAAATTCGGTATCGGCTATAACAAATAGTGCTTCAAGGTTGGAATTTAACTTATTGTCGTTAACATTAATCTACCTACATTCGCAATTTAACCGTTGGTAATTTTTTTTTATTTTGCATTTCGTATTAATAGTACTGACGTTTCAGTAAATTCACAAAAAGCCCATATAGCTCTCGCATAATAATTTGTTCGAGTTCTGATGACATTATTGGCGATGCAGTAATGAACACGGCGTAACGTGACAACGCCTGCACCTGTGACCGTATCAGTTCAGTCGATTGAATCAAATGTCTTGCAGTCGACGACGCCTTTATGTCCGGCCGGCAACATGTTACATACAGGATATTAGCTTTGTGTGCCGGCGGTAATCAAGAGTCGGGTCATGCTTTTTTTATCTCGCTTTATTACCTTCGCCAAGCTGATCATGTGTCAGCGCTGTTTTTGAGTGGTCTGCTTCTTTGGACGCATGATTATTGTAGATGAATAATTTGCTAGCCTCGGAATGAGAAACATTAACCTAGTCTTTTAAGTTGACAAGGATTTGAATGATCCGAATTAGGATACAATGCGGAGTTTCTGCGTGTCTTACATTGTAATAAGTAATGACAGGGCACCGCTATTTGTTACTATTATTCAGATATATAATGCCGATGAATTTATAGCGATGAACGTCGTTTTGTTATTCTAAACCAGTTTGACCTGGCAAAATAGAACAAAAAATGGTATAGGGGTTATTGAATTCTCTCTATTCTTCTCAGTTGGAACTGCGCTAAACGAATAATTTTTTTCCTTACACGTAACATGCACGTCCTTGCAGCATGTTTTCAAAGTACGAAAATATAATGCAAAATTAGCAAAGTGATCTGAAACATATTGAACGACGTCAGCATATCTGTCCGATCGATGTACAGAAGCCCTGTGTTAGCTATGACCGTCTGTCTCTCAAAACGACACAAGGTAGCATGATCGCCGAAGCTTCAATGCTAGCCAAACGTAGCGCAAGCCAAATTTTTATGAGTAACATTATTAGGAAACGGAATGCACGAAGCTGACGCTCCGTTCTCTAAGCGGTAGCCGAGCTTCTTGTTATTTTTCCACGTAACCGCAAGGCGTTTACTGTAGTGTTTACACTTCTTGTCTGTGTGCAGAGGAACGTTGTTCGTCCGAGACTCTACAGCTGCGTTGTCCGACGACCGGAAGTGACGTCATCGGTCGACGAGATAACGTGATCGCCGTGAAGCGCGCCTGGTACGGTCGCATGCGCCCGGCAAAGCGTTGCATCAGCGGCGTCTATGCCGAGTCACTGGGCTGCCGAGCCGACGTGACGACCTTTATGCACTCGGTGTGCAGCGGGCGCAGCAACTGTACGCTTCTAGTCGCCACGATGGACTCAGTCATCCAACCGTGTCCCAAGGACTTCAAGTCGTACCTCGAAATCACCTACGAATGCATTCGCGGTAAGCCCGCCATGCAGCTTGACATTCTAAAGTTTAACCAGTTCAGTACTCCTCCAAGAGTGGCTCGGTAGTCTAACGGTAACGTGCCGGACTTGTAATCCTGACGTCACTCAGGGGCCCAGGTTCGAATACGCACCAGGACACTGCCGGGTAACGACCTTAGGCAAGTTGTTCACACACATGTGCCTCTGTCACTAAGCAGTATAATTTGGTACCGGTCAAAGGGCGGTGATGCCCCGAGGCTGGGAAGGTAACCGTAGGTTTGGCGTCGCACTGGCCATGCGTCACGGACTCTAGTGGTTTATCCACCTACGGGCTCAACGGCCGCGAGTGGGAGATGAGCACCCCGCCTACGCCCCAGCTGGGGCATGGCTGACTTTACCTTTTTTTAGTACTCCTCCAAGAGATACAACCCTATACCGGTACTCGGTTACGAGCGTAGGGTCCGGAGCTGATCCCGTTCTCTAAGCATTCAGCCCACTGGTGACGTGAGATGTCTCGTCTCCAGACAACAGCTGCTTGTTTTATTAGTTTTAAAATGCGTGCAAAGCGACAGAAGTGGACTGAACTGGTTAAATTTAATTCTGTCTCCTTGTACGCCACTTTAGAGGCAGTATTAGTTTTTGTATTCGCTGCGTTATGTAGTTCCAACATTGAAATAGCATGACAAATAATAGCCTAATAGGCCTAACTTAGCTTGGTTGATTAGTTTTTACGCGCGCTATAGCTACCTATAGCGCGTATTAGCTATGGTACCGATCCAAGACCAGGTAAGATAGAGACTTTGGGTTTTCACCGTATGATAGCTTATTGTCTCTAGTATTTTGTGACAAAATTTCATGCCACTGGGTGAAAAAAGTACCCACGAACTAGGGGGCAAAATAGGGGCACCTCTCTTAAAAAGACATGATTTTACCGCTATTGAAAATGGTTGCAGATAGATGGCACCATTTTTGTACACCTTGTAATTTCACCAAATATTAGCCGATTTTCAAATTTTTTTACTCTCAGAATCAGGAGACAATTTGTAATAGAACTATTATTATATATTCTACCACACCTCAAGTGTGTCGCTACACTACCTTGTGAAATATCAGATGACGCACTCAAGCCGGCAACGCCACTGACCAGTTACGTGATCAACGTTGATCGAGCATAGCACGTGACCTCAAACAGCCGGAACTTAAATCCAGTCAATTATGCTGTTCGAAATGTTCTTCAACAGATGGCCTATCAATGTTGACGATCACGACAGTCAGCCAGCTGAAGCAAGCGATTGTCACTGAGTGGGGCAAACTGCGCAGCGTTTGATTAACCACGCCATTGGTCAGTAGCGTTGCAGTCTTGGACGTGTCGTCCAGCAGCAAAGCGGACACATTAAACATTTGATTGAAAAACTGTGAGACGTGACTCTTTACACAATAACTGAGACAACAAACACGTTGTTTCTGTTGTTAGTTTTTTTTAAAAATGTGTTGTTGCAGAAATTGTCTTGTTCTTAATTGTTATTCTTAAGACACTGACATTTTACAAGGTAGTGTAGCGACACACTTAAGGTGTGGTGGGATTTATAGTAACACTTTTAATACAAATTGTCTCCTGATTCTGACATTAAAAAATTTAAAAGTTGGTTAATATTTGGTGAAATTATAAGGTGTACAATAAATGGTGCCATTTTTGGCGCACCATGTAGAATTATACATGCCGCTGCTGACGGAAAAAGACTATCTGATGTATACTGTGCAGTTTCGTTTATCGACGACTGTATGACGTCACCGATGACGTCACCTCCTCACTTCAACCTGTCATCAGCCGCCATTCAGTTGACCGAGGATCGAGGTCACCTGGCGCTGTATCCAGGCCCCGACACATCTAGTTCAGACTGGACACTGTCCAGTTGTTACTGGTCAGTCGAGGCGCCTGCAGGGCGCACGATTGTAGTCGCCTGGAAGATCTCGCTCGGAGGCTGGACAATGACTGACTCCTCACAGGGTCATTATTAAATCTCACAATATTACAGAATAATATTGTTGTTTCGGCTGCGGCATTCAATTAACGTTAAGATGCTGATCTCGCCAGACTGTCACTAGGCGACCACGAAAGAAACTGGACAGAAACTATAGATTAACACGATCGGTCTTATAACATTGTATCACACTGTACTTCAACAGAGTGTATATTTAATGTTTTTCGTGCCTGTAAAACCTGTGTGTGTCGTCACCATTAGAGTAGACGTTAAAGGTTATTTTGCGACAGACAAATGGACGCACACGTACGGCGAAACAGACGGACAGACCACGTAATTACGGCAATATGTGTTTCAATAGCCGGCATCGCTTCTGCGTTTAGCGTTGCCGCTTAATGATAATTTGTTTTTAGATCCATTGTGAATTTTTACAACCGGTGAATTGCGTAGCTTGCTGTGCTACTTGTTACTCTACTGATTGGGGTAGTCAATAGTTCTCCTTTCGAGTCTATTCTATCCTGGCCTGCCATTGTTTACGTTTTCTTTAAGACTTTAAGATATGAATTAATATGTAACTGATTGTCAGCGCTGAACTGTTAAATGACGTGCTTAGTCAAGGTGCGTACAAAGTGACAGAAATAAAATGAAATAAACTTAAATGAAATTAAACAAAAGCCACACACTCCGGCTTTTGTTTTATTTTAGTCCAGTTCATTATATATTTTTTCTGTCGCTCTGTACCGTGTACGCACTTTTAGTTTACAACGAATCGAATTGGTGATGGCTTGGTCTGTGCTGCTGCAGACAAGCGCGTAACGTGTCCGATGGCGGTGGTATTTCACGACGGCACTGAGCGAGACACGGTCGTCAGGACAGCTTGCGGTGGTCACGTCTCATCTTCGTCTGTAGTCAACCAGCGCGCAGCACACCACGCACCTGCTCACAGCAGCAGCGCCATCTACCGATCAACCAGCAACCGACTGCAGATACACGCCGCATGGTCCGACCATGGCGTCCTACTGCAATCCGACGATCGATGGACACCGTACATCTTACACTACACCTGTCAGTTGCGTTTGCAAAATTTAGCAAGTTAGAACCCCGCACTGAATCGAATCCGATTGTACTTCGGGCGCTATAAACGCTGATATGATATGTAGTATATTATCAAAACTTTAAAAGTACTATAGACGCCGAAGAGGCCGAGCATGGTAGGCGGAGAGGGTATACATCTCTAGATCTAATAGAAATAGTTAACAAACAGCTTAACCTACAAAATAATGATACGATCGCTGTCCTCAAAATTCGATACCAATAGACTGATGTAGAAATACGCGCTTTTGACTTTATTTTTGGCAAGTTTTGGCCGAAATACTAACTTGAAGTATTACTTTCGTCTACAGTATTTTTTACAAAAAGTTGTGTTTGCGAACTGCTGCAGTTGTGGGCTGTGAGAATATAAAACCGCCGTCACGTGACGCTCGGGTCACGCGTCACGGTGACGTCACAACGGTCGTCTGCGCCGACCAATCAGGAGAGACGTGGCAGGTCACGTGCCGAGACAACGCGTGGTCGGGCGAGATCGGAAACTGCTCATTGTCGTCGTCGTTTTCTGGCGCGGGTAAATCCCGCATCGTTCTAGTTTCGGTTTCGTTTCATAAATGATGATCAATATACAAAGACTGTAGAAAGCAAATAATACAAGAAGCCCTGCTGTCGCTAGGATAGCCGACCGTACTGGTTGTCAGTGACCTTCAAGGGCATCCAAGGCTGATGATTTTCATTTCATTTGAAAGCCAATATGCGACTTCCTAATTATGATCAATAGCAACCTAGGCCGGTTCTATTTTGCACTGTTTAGCTACAGTACATCCGTGACAGACGGACGACAACCATGACAACACTAAAGTACGGTCGGCTAAAAACTAACTTGAATCATAGTACATATAGACAGGTAGACAGAAAAGTAGCCTACACGAGAACAACAACATACCGTTACGGACATGTAGCAACATCGATGAATAAATTAATGAATAATTAATAAAGGTATGAAACATGAGTTTAGTGCGGAGGCAAGAGTCTTTGATGACTAGAGTGCGACGTGCGGACAGCAAGCTGACCAACACTGTCAAAGTTAGACAGTACTGCGCGTAGGCAGACGACCGTGTAACCATATCACATGCATACAGCAGCTAATAAATTATTTAATGAATTATTTTAAGCCGGTGAATAGAAATGTGCTAATAGTGAAACCGAAAGAACACGGCTGTTGTACGTGCTTGTAACATTGTGATTCAATTAAAGTTAAGCAAAATACGACACCACAATGCGTTGCGTATAGAAACTGCATGTAGGTAGCATCGGAAATCAACTGGAAATGTTATAAAAAATCGATCAAAAAATCATTGAAAATCTGTGAAGTCAGCACTCATTCCTTGATGTCTGTTCTGAGTAGGCTATCGGCTACAGTCTGCTCAGTCACTATCCAGTCACTGAGGAAATAATTAATAAATCTAAAGTGATATGAACTAAGCTATCAATCAAGCAAACTTTGTGACGTATTGTTTTCACTTTGTGTGTGTGTGTGTACAGGCGAAAGAAAGTTGAAACCGTTGAAACCGTATCGCGGAAACATTGATATCACAACTGGTAAGCTGATATTCTCCATGCACGATGTAAATATTAAACTCTACATCGGAAATCTACCGTAGACATTCCACTGATTCCAGATCTTTTCAAGGGTCGACCCATGCTATCTTCGGTCTTTCCCTGCGGTTGCAATACCGCGAAGGGCAAATTAAAAGCGCCAGTCGGAAGCCCATGTTGAAATGCACGGGGCACAGAGTCGAAAAAGTTAACCCTTGCAGTAAGCAACGTGATTGGCATGGGCAATAGGTTAGATTATGATGCGCCGGTACGCAAAGACCAGTACTGTGAAGCGTAGTCTAACTTGGGCCTATACCAGACAAAAGAACGAGAAGAAAAAGCGTGTACATCAAATTCAGCTATAGTATAGCAGACCTATATACTAAAAGCAGGCTGCTACCGGAAAAGCAAAACGCTCGACAGCTACATTTTTAAAATTTAAAGCCTATGTTAGGACAGGCTTTAAACTTCATACCAGTTCACTCCAACTTCACTGTTCAAAATTTAAATGCTGCCATATATAGCCAGTGGCGGATCCAGAAATTTAGAATAGGGGTGGAAGGTACGTAGGGGTGGGGTCTGGAGAGGGG
>Ga0209367_1008372_pt1 | contig 14142 bp, 6 predicted proteins | sample WorMetLIZISLAND2_FD_187412 | JGI IMG/M metagenome (GOLD analysis project Ga0209367, IMG submission 187412) | Marine gutless worms symbiont microbial communities from Max Planck institute for Marine Microbiology, Germany - Olavius geniculatus... ... | reverse complement strand
GAATGAAGGGGGGGGTAGGAAATTCAATGGAAAACTGGCCATATCTCGGAAACGGTGAAAGATAGGGTCAAGATTACTATTTATCACTAATAGAAAGTGGCGTATTAGCTTTTAAATAACTTGAAAATCATTGACCTTGAATAACCTTGAAGGTCAGTACTGCCACAGAAACTGTATACGCTGTAGCGCATCTTTCTTAGCAAGGCGTTTTAATTGTGAGAAAAAATTGCGAAACCTGTGTTCGATATTTCTGTTGGCTATTTACAACTGTAGCTGTTTATATCGCCTGGCAAGACGACCGCGTGTCACCGCGCGCGACATGTGTTATACTAACGTTAATTGTAGTTTTCAAAAACAGCGTTTTGTTAACATAGCGTACATGGAACTGTGTCACCGCTGAGAAATCGCTTTCTCTCCGTGATTGGAAGTTGGACGCTGGGCTTCGAACGTAAGTGGTACGGTCGGTTTTTTGGCGACAGCTGGGCTTTTTGTATTGCTTAATATCAGCTTTAAATTACAACGTTTATTTGGCTGCGTTACCGACTAATATAAACAAAGAGAATAGACCAGCAGCTGGTTTTATGCATTTCCGTCCTGTTCGTAAATACTTCATTTGCGTTAGAACTTGCGGTCGGCACTTTACGACCGCGACCGGCAGTTCGCATCCGCATTCTGCTGCTATCGCCGTACATAGCGGCAATGCAAACAGTAGCGAGTGCGCATCCATAAACAGCGAATACGAGACAACAGTCTCTGCAACTCAGCGTACATCGTGAGCCAAACAAGTAAACCACTAAGTTTTATTCACAACTTCGTCGAACATTCGCCGTTTTTCGAAAATCCCGGCGCACAATAAAACGCTTTTAGCATATAACTGAAATGTGTCTCTGCACTACCTTGTGAAACAGTGATGTCAAAAACCAGCGTTAAAAACTCTAGAGATTTGAATTACATGACTTACGGACTTACTTTACGATGTGCTTAACTACTGCTACAAACGTTTACAAACATTTCTCAGATGATTTGGCCTGAAACATTTTTCGATATTTTTTTCTTTTTATTTTACATGTAATCACGACCTTACATCTGTAGTAGTACATATACAGCATACGTCAAGTCACATTTCTACGCGGAAAGATCAGTGAGGGGCGACCGCAAAACGTCTCGTAACCTGTCTTTGATCATGATTAGTCACCAGTCCCATAGCGCACTGTATGGACGAACGGACATAATGATAATAGGCCTATACAACAGACACCTCCATAATATAGCCTACCATGGTCCCTCCATGAACTCAGAAGTCTGACCGCCGACCACCGTCTGTGGACGGGGCGACTGAAATCGCGAGACCTGACAATGCGGCACTAAATAGCACGGGTGGACATTGCAAGACTTGTTCTATTGTTCGAGTATCTTATTGTAGTGTTTTAGTGTTTTACGATGTTTCTGACAACGTGAAGTAAGGCTAAATGACGCATAAAATTGACTGCACATACACATAGCAGAACTGTATTAGGACTTGGTACTTGTAGTCCTGTGCTCGTACTTGAGGGTCAAGTACTTGCCGCCATCTGGCAAGTAACCTATACTTTATATTTATTTTTCGCCGACCGCTAAGGTCGAGCCTTTGGTACGATATGTCTGACTGTCGTCTGTTTGTCTGTCGTTTGTCTCTAACGCATGTATTGTGGCTAAACGGTAGGTCTTACCGGATAACTTATTACGATTAATTAGCTCGCTGTCACAGCTCTTCGCTTGCAAAATTTCAGCGATCGTCTGGCCACGCTTCATTGGTCGGACTGACCGTACTTTCTATGTTCGCTGATGAAGGGGCGCTTTTTGCTCAACTTTTGATCTGGTGCCGCGTTGTCAAATCTCGCAATTTCAGCGTCCGCCTGTGGACTATGGCCACGATTACTATACGTGTAGTAGGGCTGTGACGAGCGTTCGAGACTGAAACTGAACTCGAGTAATATTCAGCATTTGACAAAAGATATCTGTTGAAACTTGAGTAAATTATAAGTACAAATGCTTTTAAATGCCCGAATATAATTATGCGCACTAAAACTACAATATGATTAATACAATAAATTCGACTCCCTCGAGTTCGTAATTGGGTTGGATTAAAACTTTTTGACTTTCAACAAAATATTTAGTTTTATATGAAAAGATATCCAGCAATAAATAAATTATGAATATGATTTTTTAAAATCGTCGAATATTTGCGTAATGCAATTATTATGATCTGATTAGTGAAATGTATTAAATTTTTTAAAACGATTGAAACTGTTCACGTTACACGTTAGTAAGTTCCTGTTTTCTGATCGACTATTTAGGCTCTACCTGACTGCATTGGACATAATATACATAATAGCAAATTTTCTGTTTACAAAAATTAACGCAATTTTTAATCAAGGGCTTCGACACGTAGAAATTTAGTTGGTGCAGAACTACATAATGTAAAATAGAAGATTATAATAATAGTATTCTACTTACACAGGGCTTAATGGGTGAAATCACATTACGCCGAAACTTTATAAAACCAAAATGAAGACCAAATTGTTCTTACACGTAAACGTTATCGGGCTAAAACTTTAGTCTGGGACTGGAGCCTTAGCGAAAATTGACCTCCCCCACTGTTTATTAAACCATATTCGAGTCGCTCAGTACTTGAATATTAGCCTAAATTATTCGGAGCGGCATGCGGCCCAGCCCTAACGACGGCTGGTCGCAGCTATATCGATCGACAGTCGTGACTGAGCGTTTTGTGTACGTGGTGCTCGGAGGCTAGGACAGCGTTGGACTCGTGAATGACGGACAACCAACCATGAAGCAATATCGGACAGACGGCCGCACATACAGCAGTCGGTGTAGAATTACCCATGATGCAATTGGTGCATGTACACCGCGCCGAGCAATTTCCGCTACACACAACAGAACCAAAAATATTGGGCGGCATTTTGCCACCCGAAGCACGCAGACTGTGATTTTGAGTGGGTCGTTTTGACACCGATCTAGTCTGCGCGTGACGGACAGACAGACAGACAGACAGACAGACAGACAGAAAAGGGACACTTTTTCTACTACTAAGACAGAATATATGAATAGCAAGCCATGCAGACGTCCTGTAAAAATAAGCGGTAACAACATAATATAATGTACAGGGTGGGCCAAAAATGTGCCACCTTACATTTGTCCATATCTTTACCAATAATTGACCGATTTTCAAAATTCTTTCACTGGCACGTTCTGCAGACAGTGGGCGATAATGTGATTATTATAGATCCCACCACACCGAAAATGCGTCTTTACATTACTTTGTGAAATATCAATGAAATATGCATACATAACGATAATAACAAACAACTATCTCGATCGGTAAAATTGAACAAAAACACTTTAGACCAACATTGCAGTCTGTATGGCACTAGATTGTGTGGGTATAACACAGTCTAGTGTCATACTGTCTAGTGTCATACGAATCATTCATGGCAATGTTGGACTGAAGCGTTTTTTTTTCATTTACCTAAATTTTTAGTTTTTGCTTACATTTATATTTCACAAGGTTGTGTAAAAACGCATCTACCGTGTGTTGGGATATATAACAATCACATTATTGCAAATTGTCTGCAAAGTGTGCCGGTAAAAAAATTTTGAAAACCTGTCATTAATTTGCAAATATACGAACAAAAGTAAAGTGGCACGTTTTTATGGCCCACGGTGTGTAAAAACATATTGCATTGGGCCTAGAAATGTTTGTGTGGCTCAAAAAAAAGGTTTTTTGCTAATTGTAAAGCCAGATATAATAGCAATTTAAACCAAAGCCCATCTTTTTCAGTTCAATAACAGTTCACTTACAGTGCTCATTAAAATATAGCTTTACTTTAGTGTTAGCCACAGTTGTATGACGATAATGAATCGACGACGCCAGTGTTCGCCCGATCTTGCAATTACAAACAGTCACAAGCGTGCTGATGAGGACTATATGAAACAATTCAGTTTTTAGTTTATTGCGGAATGAGGATAAAAGTTGACTATGTGCTGGCAGCGAGTTCTATATGGACGGTCCAGCGACGGCGAAGTTGAAACGACCGTAGCGGATTGTGCATGTCACCGGAACGGCAAGATCATCGCGTGCATCGCGGCTGGGGTTCTCGGCGACCAGTTGACACGTAGTAGAGAGATATAGTTCGGCGCCAGGTTGTGAAGATTGTTGAACATTAGCACGCACAGTAAGAGAATTGAAATCAATGCGGTAAGCTGGCTTAGCTACGACTATACGAGTACTTCATTCTATCTAAGTGGAATCGTTTTTTCAAGCAAAGACTCCCAGAAATTGTGTTTCTCCTCGTCCGCTGCCGTGTCTCCAGGCCAGTACAACGGATCTCCGGTGCGAAGCAAATCTTTAATGGCAACATTGGTAACTTCATGCAACTGCTCCCAGACCACTGGAATCAAAGCATGAGGACGACTAAACTGAGCTCTGCTGATGAAATCCTCGCATAAGTGATCTGAAAGAAAATTCGCCGTCAACACCGGAACAATCCACTGACATTTGTGAATAGATTCTAAAGCCGCTCCCAGTTCAAATGATCCGAATAGAAAATCGTCCCGCGTAAGAATGCTTCTGTGCCCTTGCAGCGCTGCTAAGAACTGAATATGAATGCTGGTCTGGTCGTCATCCTGAACGAATACGAACATCTGGTAGCGAAAAGCAGCTTGTTGTTCCTCGCGGTTGTGCATCAGCACGTATTGAATCGCAGTGCGAACGAAGTAGGTTGGGTTTATTTGCAGACACTCACGCACTTGTTTCATACGTCTACTGTTTCTGTAGTAGATCATCAGGCCGACCATTATCAGCACGGTAATTCCTAAAATTCCTCCAATAACGACTGGTGCAATAAAGGAAGCTCTCAAGTATGGGTTGAAACAACTGGGCAGTGGACGATTCTTCATTGCCACCAGGTCTCCGACATCGTTCTTACAGAAGAATCCGTCTAACTACATCCATATGAGTTCTATGCGTCTGCGTAATTTCTCATCACAAGGACAGTCTGAGCCGTTTACCAATGTTTGAATGACGCTGCACTGCTCTTCCAGTTCATTAAAAACGACTTTAGACACAAGTAAAATGCTTCCATTCGGGTACAAGCAAGTATAGCTGTCGAAACCCGGAAACGTTATCTCACTGTCTGCTTGTAGGCCTAAACGTTGTAGCCATTTGACGAAATGCGTAGAATTGCATAAGCAATGCAGGTCGTTGTGTCTGAGGTCAACAAGAAGTTTACTTCCTTTTGGTCTGCTAGCTATAAGCTCATTAAGTTTGCTCGTGCAGTTCTGGTTGAGGCTTTTAATGTTATTTCTGCTGAAATTCAAAAGTTTAAGATTCGTAGAATTGTCGCGATTTAATGTAGGCCTAGACGTGTTGTTTATCCGAAAACGTTGACAGTTAATTAACGCTAAAATTAAACTTGAGGAAATATCTGTAAGCCGGCAGTTATCTAGGTGAATTTCTGTCAGTGCAAAATTGAAGGCAAAAAAGTTGTCGTCAACTGACTTGATAAAATTTCCAATGTCAAGTTGACTTAACTTCAGAATTTGGAGTGCCGGAAAATAGTGCAGAAAGTCGCTTGACAGTGATTCGATCTCTGTGTTTGCTAAGCTTAAGTATTTTAACCTGTTTAAACCTCTGAAACCGACGAAGTGTTTTGAAAGCGGACATCTAGTTAAATCCAATCGTTCAAGTTTATTGTTTTGTTCGAAGCAAATCGGCTTAGTTAAATTTTTCACTGTAATCTTTATTCTGTATAAATCTATCTTGAGTATGTTGGCACCAAGTCGTAATTTATGTCTCAGAGCACATTCTTTTGCTCCAGGTGTGGTAGACCTAGTAATCGCATACGACAACAAATCAGGGTAATATCTCAGTGCGCCAAAAAATATGAGGTACAATTCAAAGGCAGTCATGTTCGGCAGGGGTTCGATATGTGTGACATATTTATAGAAAATAAATTCATTTAGCGTATCTGATAACATGACGAGATCCCACATAACAGGAAGGGACTTCGCCGTCTCGACGTTGCCCTTGGAGCCATAGAAGCAGGTTAGATGTGGAAAAGCTTGACGAAAGCTGCCCTCATAATGAACAGGAGTTTTGCTTATTATTAGTTCCTTGACGGACGCGTTTATTATTTTGAAATCATCTGCTCGCACTGTTCTGCCTTCCAGCAATTTACCCGAAAAATGGTCGCGCATGTCGTTAAAAACAAGTCTCTTGATAGGTGTATTAGTAAGCTTTTGAATTGCACTTCCAAGACGTGACAGTTGAAAGTGGTATCTGCCGAAACCGTCCAGTGTTAGCGTTTCTATATTCCTCAGCGGTTCAAAAAGTGAAACGCTTATGTTAGTCAAAAAATTGAATCCAAGGAGACGAAGTTCTTTTACGTGTTCTAGTCCCTCGAACGTTTTATCGAGTAATTCGAGAGCATCTTCAGAAGCAACAGTAACTGACGCTAGGTTAGCGGAGACGTTAGCGAACAAACCGATCGGTACCGTGACACAATAGACAAACTGGACAGCCAGGCGTGTGGCATTATCAGAAAGCTGCAAGAAAAATGGTGATGGTGTTAATCCTGTGCAATCCAACTTGATGACGACCGTGTTTTTTGTGGATGCGAATGGACGCCGAACGTATCCACATTTCTCACCAGTGACCATTGATAATATTGCTGATAGCATAAATACGTACGCAAAGGACACTGACTTCCTCGTATCTGCTGCCGGCATTCTCTTTGCTTTTGTCTGCTAAAAACAGAACAATATTTAAACACTTGTAATTTAGGCTTGCGGAAATGTGTGAACACTAAAGTTGAAAATTTTTGATGTGGTATTCGAAATATGCAAAAATGAACAAAAATAAATAAACAGAAATAGTTATATCGTGATTTCAAGCATCTAGCAACAAAGTTCAGTTGGCCCACACTGTTGGCCATATTAAGAGAATATATGTTTTGTTTTCGAACATGAAAAATATGACAAAAATTGCACGTCCACCAAATGGCCCTGAGTGTTATGTTAACACCTCTGCAGACTATCAAAAGACTTTCAGCTCGTCCAGAAAATCAGTCATAATTTTTTCGTCGACCTAAGTCTACAAAAACCAATAACAATACGTCTTCGACTTTTCGTTATTTGGACAAATCGTAAAAGGTATGTATAATATCAGCATAATTAACACTTTACAGGAAGTTATAGATTTTTGCAGTGACGTGTAAGAGAGAACTAACACAAAACTTATACAATGACTAAAGTAATTTGACAAAAAGCGGAATCGCTGTCGCAAGTACACCCAACTCCTTGTTAGTATTTGCCAGGTGGCAGCAAAGGATTGGCAGTTTGGTTGCAACTGCTAGTTTAGGCTGGGGGTCGATTGTCACATATCTCCTTCCTCTGGGGCCATATACTCCCATCTAACACAATGTGTCATTGGACAGTACTTAGTGTAAAAGGTAGAAAATAAAGGTGTTGTATAGCTCTTGATAGAAAACCCACAACAGAGCTACGGAGCTGCTATATGGAATCACACAGTGTTAGCTGTCACTCCTTAACTCCAGCCAGGGAGGCCGGTGTAGTGGAAAATTCGTCGCACCGGAAAATTATTCCCACACGCAGCAGTACGGGTTAGGGTTAAGATTAAGGATAAGGTTAAATTTAGGGTTAGGGTTAGCGTTAGCGTTAGTTACATTATGGAGGTGGGAAGAATTTTCCAGGTGCGACAAATTTCCCACGACACCGGTACTCGATTTACCTAGCCCGGGGGATGGAAGAAGGCTAAGTTGATCTTGGTGTTGGTTATTTACGTAGACGGTTTACCTGTCAATAGACAGTCAACCATCACAGGCTGAACAATAGTTTAACTTTAAGCCCTGTGTTAACGGCGACTTCTCATTCCTATGAGAAAGCCAAAAATTCGACCAGCTTTCAACTTGCAGAAAAGTAAAATTGTGTCAGCAGCGGTTAAAAAACGCTGTTGTGAAAGTTGCAAACCAACCAAATCATTGAACTACCTACTCACGTCGTCAGTCGCGCGCACGTTCAATATCACGGCAGCCAAAAACAAAGTAACAGATTGGGTGAAATCAGAATGACCAATAATGTCTTCGGTTCGGTCGACAACGTTCGAGCTAAAAGATCCTCTACAGCTTCGACGAGTCGTGTTCTGTTCTGCATGCCAGCCTTACACATGCAACACACGCTTGCGCTATAGCCTATGTCACCCACTTTTCTGTGTAGACTTTGTATAGGAGTGGCTAAAAATCAGAAGAGCATTGAAGTCGCGAAGCCCGCACAATATCTATCATTATGATTCATAGGTCGCTGTGACGTCCCGTAACGTAATTTCGTGTTTGTATATTGCACAACTACTGCCGTGGGTATACACGCATTGATTTCCTCGTCCGAGGAGTTTTCCGAGCCTTTCGGGCGCGACAATCGGACAGAATGAAAAGCTGTAGCCTGAGTATTATGGCTCCAAAAAGTATCCCTGAAATTGTCAGCCGTTTTCTCAGCAACCGCTTGGAATTTTAACGCGAAAATTCACGAACGTATTTTTTTATTTATTCTCTCATAAGTAGACTGACATCCAATACTCTCTTACTGTGGTAGAAATATAGTATTGTTTGAGAGACAACATCGTGATTTTTTTACATTCAAAAAAAGTTTGTGCTTGTAATACGTAGCATAACTAAACATTGACGTTTTGCCACAACTCAAACGCATTTGCACTTCTTTGCATAATATTATATATTTTAAAAGCTAAAATTTGTATTTTACAAGAGATAGGTGTAGCAACGGATTATAGGCTCTAGCAGGCGCAGATCAAAAGCCTTTATAGGCTTAGCGCTTAAAAACTGGTTTGAGATATAATTAGATATTTGACCACCCTGGCCACGTTGTTGAAAAATGTTTCCGCGCTGCTGGACAGAATAGGACGAATATTGGCTAAAGTGGGCTGGTAATTGGGGCGCATACGATAAAGCATTCTGCGATAACTGGCAAATGCAGCTGCGTGGTCGGTGAAAGCAGCTCGCTGTGGCTAAGTGGTCATAGGTCTTTGCTGGGCAAGATGACTGTGCCGTACGATCCAGCCATCAAAGGCTGCGAGCCAATTATCGTAGCAGCGCCCAGTAAATCTCTCGAGTCTGCAAGGGTTAAAAATGTATGCGTGTTCTCCGGCGACGACGGCAAGACCATGTTGTCGACAGTAACCGCAGTTCGGCTCTGTCTGGCCATACAGCGGCTGCGGCGGCAGCAATTTGGCAGCAATTATTACCGCGACCTTCGATTTTACATCTTTTCGTAACGTTTCTTCGTTTTACGGCGTCGTATACGCGCCCAGCAAAGTAATAAAATCGTCGTTTTATGGCACTACCGTTTCTCCGCGCGTTATTTTTACCTCCGACGAGGATTAAAAAAAGGAGGTTATGTTTTAACCTGTGTTCGTTTGTTTGTCTGTCTGTTTGTCCGTCGGCGAAAAAGTTGTACGGAAAGCTATTCGATTCACGGCTTCTTACGTTAAACTTTTTACATCGGGTTGTCCACTAAACGCTTTGCAAATTAAGATTTACGAAAAATTAAAGACCTTATTCGATGATAGTGATGACGATGATTACATGGTGCGTTTTCAGTTTTGGCCAATGCTGTAGTTCCGCCGCGGCGAAAGTCGTGGACACAAATCATGAAAGTCGGCGACTTGATTTGTGTCGCTGACTTTCATGATTTGTGTCCACGACAAGTCCGCCACTTTGTCGGGAACTTGTCTCCGACTTTGTCGTGACGCAAAGTCGGCGTAATGGAATTTGGGCTTAACACGGCTCCACGCGCTCAATACTCTACTCATGCAGCTTTAACGCCCATATCATCACACCAAAATGTTATGGACGATTCGTTCGCTGTCAAGTGGCTGTGTCACAGCGAATGGAAACTAAAAGAAACACCAAAACGCAGAGAAAACAATAGTTTATTGTGCGGCTGTCATAATGGGCCGCATTAATGGTCTTGCCTGTGCGTCCGTCTGTACCGTACAAACTCCTAACTTTTAAACGTGTGAAAAAACCAAAATCAGTGTAAACGTACTTCCAGATTAGGAGTAACCGATGTGCCAGTTTTAGTCAGAAAGTTGAAACATCGAGGTTTGGGCCAGGGTTGCGCAGTTTCTGGCGGGCGACCGCATAATATGTCGGCGCTGGGCTAACAAAGACCATCAAACGCTGCATAAAATGTATCGATTTTGGAGTTTAAAAAGTTTTGTTTTCGTCACTGGTATTAACATATCGATGTTTTGTTGATGTTGTGTTTTTGCAGTTTGCCGGGTTATTGGTACGAACATCGTGAGCTCCTCATTCAGCGTCCATCTGGTCTCGTCACTTCGCCGCCGGCGGTGTCTGTTCTTCCCAGCTGTCGTCCATGGATAACCGCATTCCGTCACATCGTAAGCACGAGCGCGGCTCATTCATGCAGTCCTGGCTGACGTCCACGCACGGGCCGGTGGTGGCGCCACGTCCGTACGCCGAGACCAACAGAAACGACGACTACGACTACCCGTATGACGACGTGGACGACGTCGTCGTCGACAGTCACATGTCGCCGGGAGGAGCTGCGACCAACATCGCCGCGACGCCGACGCCTACCACGGGTAGCACGCCGCCGACAATGTCGATGGCTGCCCTCACCTTAGACCGTAGTCTTTCTTCGCATCCTGATTGGCCACGCTTGACGCCATCCGGCTCTGCTCGTTCGACGGCTTCTCCCCGTGTCCTGTTGAAGATCTGGTTCGCAGATGATGTCGATGGCTGTACTGACGCTGATCATCGTGATGTCGTTGTCGGCGGTCGTCGGGGCAATCTATCTGCTGATCTACTTCCGCAGCATCAAGCCCATGTCGGCGCGGTCGCGTAGTTATGCCGACCCCAGCGGTGGCAAAAGCGACGAGGACGGCTCTCGAAAGTCCGCCGGACATCCCTTCTTCCGGCGGAAGTGATCTCGCGTTGTCTCGCGTTTTCTTGTCGCCGAGTTTCATGCCATCAGGATATGGATCCACGAAGATGGAAAAAAAACTTTGATGGATTTTTCGACGACTATTTTTGGATTATGACACGGTCTAACGAACAGTCGGATTTTGATGGCGATCCGGAACAGTATCCCGATCCAACGAATTAAGATCCAGATTCAGAGTTTCCACAGATTCGAAATTTTAGAGACAGAACATTGCCCAACCAATATGCGATTAGATTTTGGTGGGATCCCATTTCGAATTCAAAACTTTTCGAAAGGATTCTTTTATTACAGCGATCTTGCGTTATCTCGTCACACAATACCACGCGACGTAAGCCGGAAACGCGGCAAATGTTGCCGGTATTTTTGTGTCCTAGGTTACATTGTATTACCACATAGAGCAGTGGTCGCCGTATATGCTTGTCCATTGTTTGCACTCCAGGGTGATTTTTCCATACTCCGAGGTACATCAATCATTGGGCATCGGCAGACTAAAGGCGTGTACAAAGCGACAGAAATGATCTGAAATGAACTATCTGCCAGTTCGCAGAAGCAACTAAACAGCACTGAGTATTCAGTTCAATTTATTTTATGGATTTTTTGTCACTTTGCAAAATACAGCGTCATATGCACGTTGTAAAGCCACGGTTACATGTGAAATACAACTGTTGAACGAATATATTATTTTACATTGTACGTGCACGGACCATAGCCACGGTATTATCTTCAGCGTGTCTTCGGTTCTGCTAAAACGATTATGCGACATTTCTCCTTGCACGTAACCACGGCTTACAAGTAATTTGAGCAAAGCTCATGTGATGCGCGATAGCAGCGGTTCTGACACCAAATTTGAGTCAAAAAAACTCTTTAAAAAATTAATAAGTCGAATCATAGATTGTTACAAAAATACGTTCTATGCTAAAAAAAATTTATACCCAGGCTGTCTATTTCAGCGCAATTCACTTTTAAAATGTGTGTCACTACCCGAAATTGCGAAAAATCACTAAAACCCCCTATTTTGAAGGTTGAAGATCATTCAAGGTTATCGATGTTGACACTCCTAAGAAGCTAGTCACTAGTGCTTATTATGATAAGCAGGATGTCTGTGCCTGTCTGCAACTTTTTACGCGCGAAGCAGCTACTGCTTTCAGCGCGTCTTAGCTATCGCAATTCTGTCCGTTCGTCCGTCTGTCTGTCTGTTCGTTCGTCTGTCTCACGGGTGGATCAGTTAAAAACGGTGCAAGCTAAGATCACCAAATCTTTACCGTCAGCTGCATGGAAGACTACATGAGAGGGGGTGGGCAAAATATGCGATTTTTGGCCAATAAGTCGCTGTATCTCAGTAACGGTGCGAGATAGGGCCTAGGTTACTATTAATCACTAATAGGAAGTCGTACACTGGCTCTCGATTGGCGCCAAATTCAATGACTTTGATTGACCTTGAACGCCATAATAGGAAGTTTTATGGATTTTTTGGCGATTTCGGGTTGCGACACAAGTCTATATCATTCACAAGGTGGCGCCACGGAACTATCGTTATGCGATCTTGATAGAGAATTTGGTATTTGTATATTAACTTAGCGTGAACACCCCAATTTTCAGCTAAACTACTGAACCGGAACTGCTATTGGCTTTCGCGCGTTACGTGAGTATTAGCTCAAATTTCTTGTTTATGCTAACGAGCCAATATCATTAAAATAGCCACTTTTTAAAATACCCCTGTTGTTTGACGCTCGCGTGCGCAAACCTCCTTGAACCTATGGGCTCAGAACTTGGACTGCTAAAATCTGCGTTTAATGCTGAAAATTTCGTATGCATGTTGTCTTGGTTTATTTTCAGGCATTTTGTCGCAATTCACTCTTGAAATGTGCGTTGGAGCCGAAAATTGCGAAAAATTCACTAAAAACCGATCTTTTGAGGGATCAAGGTCGTTCAAGATCATCGATGTTGATAAATCTAAAAGGCCTGTCGCTAGTGCTTGTTATGATAAACAGCATTTCTGTATTTGTATGCAACCGTTTTCACAATAAACGAGCCAATAGCGGCAAAATAACGTCTTTTTAGGGGGTACCCCTCTTTGATCCTTTCGTTTGAGGGCAACCCCAGCACCCAGGAGCACGAAATTTTGTCAGAAAAAAACTGTTGTCCTTGGGCAGCTTATGGTAAAGATCACGTGATCCTAGCTTGCATCGTTTTGATACAGATCAAGGGTGTGACGGACAGACAGACGGACAGACCATGGCTAAGTCGCGCAAAGCATAACGACTCGCTTTTGAGAACAACCGATAATCGCATATGGTGACATCTTCTACGGTGAACTTGTTACCGAACTTGTTAAACTAAAACTTTTTGTCGTTGTACGTGATGTTTGATGTTATTTAATGCGTTATTGGACACGTACGCTGTTTCTTCGTTTAGTTAGGATACTCGTTTTACGCGTGCATATAGCGTCCATTTACGAAAAGTCACGCAATAGTTTCGTTCGTTATCTTACAGAACAATTTTAATTTTAGAATCGTGGTTAAAATGTTTAATTTTACCCGACAGAAATCAAACCGAGTGATATGTAGCAAAATGTTACACGTATTTTTGTTAACTTGTGACTTGAATTTAGGCATACGTCCGTCGTAAAAGTAAAAATAATCATAGGGCTCTCACAAGGTAGCAGTTTACGTCCTTAAAGGCAAAAACGGGTACGATAAGTAATTAAGTAAGTATGTAACAGAAACGATTAGGGTTTTTTAAAGCAACTGTGCGGGTGCTGTACAAATTAATTTAATTTATAACAGTTGTGTTAACAGCAGTATTTGTCACATTGTCATTTTTTAATCAGAAGTGCTGTGATGACGTTGACTTAACCAAGACGGGGTATAGTCTGAAGTGAAAAGTTTGATTTTAAGCCTCAATTTAATGTGCCTAGACTACTAGACTTCTAGTGTTGGCAGAGAGCTTATTCTAGAAAGTACAAGAAATTTGAGCTAATGCTCACGAGACGCGCGAAAGCCTATAGCAGTTCCGGTTCAGTAGTCACCCATCGCAGTACTAACCGGGCCCGGCGTAGAGTAACTTCGTTTCAGCCGAAACGCATTA
>Ga0209367_1008370_pt1 | contig 14145 bp, 15 predicted proteins | sample WorMetLIZISLAND2_FD_187412 | JGI IMG/M metagenome (GOLD analysis project Ga0209367, IMG submission 187412) | Marine gutless worms symbiont microbial communities from Max Planck institute for Marine Microbiology, Germany - Olavius geniculatus... ... | reverse complement strand
ACCCTGCAGGAGTTAAGCCACGCTGCCCTAGATAGGCAGCGGTGGGCAGCGATAGTAAGAATGGCGTCAGACACCAACGGGCATTGAGCCCACGGTTGTCGATGATGATGATGATATCGAATCCGTGACTAATAAAATATGGACTGATTTTTGCGTCACTGCTTGCACTGGCACGTAAGCCTATCTCGATAAGTGGAATTTGAGACTTCGAGTGTCTGTCATCGCATTCTGGATTAGAATAAAGTTTTAATTCTTGATTTAGAGCCTTGATTGTTCTCTCAGCTATTCCGTTAGTTTTTTTCGCCATAGCAGCAAAAGTTTTATGTTTCACTCCCAAAATTTTGCTTACGGCAGCAAAAAATTGATTTATGTATCCACTTCCGCGATCGCTTAAGAGATAATCCACTCGGACAAAATTGGCGATGATTTCTGAAACGAAGATTTTTGCTGTCGTAAAGGCTGATTCATCTGGGCAGGGAATAAATTTGACCAAACGAGAGAAACGCCAAAATAAATTTGCGCAGTCGGCCTCGATAAAACCTTGTGGTCCATACTCCAAAACGAGAATGGTCTTGTAGACAATGGAATTGGCACCAACGGCGCTATTCTGGGGTTCGTAATTATTTTCGATTTCTGACAAATGTCACAATTTTGTGAAACGTCTTTTACGTCTTGTAAAATTTTCGGCCAAAAATAACGACTAGCTAGTGTCGGGATCAATTTATTAGCTGCAAAATACCTAAGTGTCGCATGCCATTCTTGTAACAAGGTCGCAGTGTGACCTTCGGGAACATATAGCAGATATTATTTGTGGTCAGATTGTGGTCTGACTCTTTTTTTCCTTTTTCCCCTGGGCAAAGCAACTTTATATAACAAATCGTTTTCAATGTAATAGTTTTCGGACATCAGAAGTATTTTCCTTGCTTTTTCTTTCTCTTTAGGTAGTTCCTCGTTTTTTAAAAATAGATAAATTGGTGCAAAATAATTGTCGGCTAAATAGTCGGCTATGGTAATTTTTGGTTTATTCATAATTTTTGCTATTTCATCCGTTAATTTGTCATAATCCATGTCTATCGGGATGCTCTGCAAATCTTTGGACCATTGTTCAAAGTCATTAATTTGTTTGTCGTCCTTGCATGTTTGTTGCTGATCTGCGTCATAATCGCACTGTGTCACGTAACTCGTTATTACTTGTTGGCATGGTAGCATTGTTTTGATCATTACTTACGTCTTGGTTGTACGCTGCTTGTTGCTGCAAGCCTTTTCCCTTCCTAGCTGCAATTCTCTCGCTGCGCCTGGTTGGTATTGTGACCTTTAGGGGATTTGGTGATCCTGATTATTCAGTGGCGTTACAATGGCTGTTATTTTTTGATCCATCAGATTAGATCGAACAAAAATTGCTGCATTTGGGTTTAATTTCTGTAAATTTTCCTGCTTGTTTTCCACTGAGTCGTACTGTATCCAAAATGCAGTCCACACATTAGCCTTTCCCTGACAGTCTGTCATCAGTTCATTCGTATTCGAGTCTTCTATAGATGCTGTTACTGCCAAAATAAACTCTTCATCTTTCAGATGTTCTGAGGGTTCATAGGCGTGAATTTCGCTGGTCTTAATATCCGCAGGCAGACGGCTCAATGCATCGGCCACACGGTTTATTTTGCCCTAAACATATCGCATTTTTATCCTTAACTGTAAAATGTAGGCCAAGAGACGGTTTTCTTTCCCGTTTAATGGCTTATACTTTTGTAAGGAAACGCACACTGCGTTATCGGTAAAAATTTTGATCTCACTTTGCAGATCTGTCTTAAGGCCATCGCTATTGCGAACATTCTAGCTGATAGCTGTGCCATTTTTTTGTGCCTCTGTCAAAGCTATACTCATGTACGAGCAAACTTGTGGTTGATTTTGATTGTTTATTTGCAGACAGCACGCGGCAAGCCCATAAAAACTGCCGTCGGTATAAATATATACTTTTCGGTCACCCCTGAATGGAGCCAATATGGGTGCGTTTGTTAATGCATTCTTTAAATTTTGTAGTTCGCTTTCACATTGTTCAGTCCATTGGAATTTTGAAAACTGTTTTATAATTTGTCTCATATGAAATGTTCGAGCGCTGAAATTTGCTATGTGTCGTCTGAAATATTGCAGCAACCCAAACAATCGTTGCAAAGACTTTTTCATACATGGCGCTGTCAGTTTTTTAATAGCTTTAGTTTTAAACTCCGATATACGTACAGCTTTTAAACTAACAGTGTGGCCTAGGAACTTAATTTCATCAAAACCAGCACATGTCTTAGACGGGTTGACCATCAGCGAGTTGGTTCTTAAAATTGCAAAAACGTTGTTTAAATTTTCCAGATGTTTTGTAAAACTGCCCGAACCAATTAAATTATCGTCGATATAATAGAAAATATATGAAAATTTGTGTTTATTTTGAAAAAGCTTATTGATGACGTACACAAATGCACCACTTGATACTGACAAACCCATCGGAAGTACCTGCCATACATAACTTTGACCATTTTTCGGACTGCAAAGGCAGTAAGTTGGTTTGTTTTAGGTGATAAACGGATACTGTGATATCCTTTATATAGACCGACCATTGTAAGCATCTATTGGTTTTGCGCCGCGATGTCATTCAAAATTTGATCGATTTTCGGAAGCTGTATAATGAATGGTTTTAAAAGGCGGTTAATTTTACGTAAATCACAGACCATACAGAGTACATTAGTTTTCTTTTTGACCACAAAAACGGCGTTATTGTAAGTGCAATCCTTATTTTCTGTAACCAAACCTTCTTTCTTCATTTCTTCAATTTGTCTGTGCTCTTCCTCCGCTTCGAACTCTGGTAATTTGTATTGCCGAGTGTACGCTTTATGTCACATGACCTGGGCTTTAATTCTAATTCGAAATTCTTATAGGTTTTAATTTCACTGATGTCTCTTGCAAAAACATCCTTGTTTTGATACAAAACATTCATTAGCTCACTGCGTTGCTCTATGGTCAATTTTGGAGATAAATTCAATTTATATTTTGCCACAAAGCTTTCCAATACTTCCTCTGATGGTTTTTTAGCATGCACAAATTTTTTGTGTGCTTCCTGGTCATTGTTATTCTTAAATGGCGTGATCGAACTAACATTATCAGGAAAAATTATGCTAGCAACAAGAAGGTTTCGCTTAAGTGTGACAGGATGAGGCTTAAAATTTAACATATAAGTAGTCCCAATACCATTTTGAACAGAAGTTATACATCCCCCTACGAGTACTGGCGTTAAGTTGTTTTGTAACGGTTCTAGTAATGCTTCTCTATCACGATAATTCTTTGGCAGACGTACTAATATGAGAATTTCTGAGAATGTTGCAATACAAACCGTTCGATAAACACATGCGCAGTTTTTGATGCTATTGAAACACGGAAGGGAAATTGTAATTAAACCATTATAAAATGTTACGGTATTATTAGCATAATTTTATTACAGCACTGTTTTTTTTCGCAAAAAGTCAGCTTCGATCAAAAAATTGGAAAATAGATCTTTCACGACGACAAATGAATGGACCATTCTTAGCCATTTTATATACAAATTTATTGTGACCTTTTCAAGATTACACAACCGCTGCCCAGTGGCTGCTACCAAAGGACTGATACTCATTGAATGGTCGATTTTTAGTTCAAGATTACGTGCCAGTTTGTCGCTTATAATTAAATTGCTCGCACCAGAGTCGACAAGGCATTGAAGGTTCCTGTTTTTAACATTCACAACGATGTACTAATGGGATTTTTTTACATCCTCGATTGGATAAGTACCTGCCCTGCGTCGATTCCGGGCAATCGGCACTGGGCCATATCAGTCTGACCGCGCCAATCTGCAACATCTTTTGAAATGTCCGACACGTTCGCAATTGCAATTGCAAGCATTGCTGGTTGTTCGCTGGGCAGTACAGTACATTTGAGTGGCGATTGTTTCCACATTTGCCACATTTTGGTTCCCCCATTGCCCCATATTGGGCGGACTGAGTGGGGCCCAGGTTAAGTCGTTTCCTGTTGCGATGGATAATTCTGCTGAAAACCTCCCCTAGCATTTTCGCGAAAATATCCGCGACCACCGCCTCTCATTGCTTGCAATACCTGGTAACCTCTACTTGGACGTCTACGTCCACGTGACCGTCCAAACCCTCCTGGGCTGCTCCCCCCTGAGGGCTTGCAGCACTGCGTAACCTCTGCCACGTCCAACCTCCACTGGGGGCTCCTGAAATGTAACCCTTGGGGTGGGTGACTTTGGTCGCTCACTCTGAACTGGAGCACTGATAGCAATACTATCATATCGCTGAGCGAGTTTTTGCAGGTCACGTCGCATTTCCTTGACTTGTTGCGACAAAAATCCAGTGTCACTCCCTGTAGCCTCCCCCAAAGACATCTCAGCTACGAGCGCATCGTTTATAGCGCTTTCAATGTTGGCAGGGTTCTTGCCCAGAACGAAACTGGCCAATTTTCCTCGCAAACCGGAAACAAATGCATATAACTATGTCGCGTCATCGATATCCACACGCTTTGCGAGACTGCGCAATCGGTTTGCATATACATCCACACTTTCATTATTCGCTTGTTTCTTTCCAAACATTTCGCATGCACTACAAAACGAATAACCGGCGGTTTGATGAATCTCTGACTGAACGCGACCTTCAAATGACCTATGGTGTTTTTTTAATCGCCATCCAATTTTTTGACCCAATCCTGCGCATTTTTGACAAGCATTGCTATTACCAATCTTAGTTGGTCTGGTGGTGCGATATTTTTGTACGCCATGTACACCTCTAACCTACGCCAAAATTCCGCGTGGTCCTCGTCGGGTGTCCCCCGAAATGGACAGGGAAGTAACACGCGATCTTCAGCCATACTTGCACGGATTATGCCTACCTGATGCGGTAGTGGTGGTTGTAAAACGTTGCCCCTTATTGGATATACCTGTGGAGCAGCGTTATCTCCGGGATACTGACCTCCTGCTTGAGAAACGACAATATTGCCTAGGTCGGGCGCTGGTTGCTGTGGGGCCGCTACTTGGCTCTGACCAGGCTGAGTTGCACCGTAAATCTGTTGTCTGGAATCTTTTATAAAGACCTCGACAGTATCCAAACTCTCATCATCCGTGAGTGGCTCCTTTGAGGCAGCTTGAAGTGAGGTAGGTTCTGATAAATGATATTGCACTTCGCCTTTGCTGCTCCTTAGCTGGCGCCCCAAAGTAGCAATATTTGCAGTTGGGACTGGCCAATCAGTACCTACTTCGTCGCGATATAGCGCTATTTGACGTATCGACATTAACAGACATGATACAGGTGTTGTTTCACAAACAATCTACTCACATACCTAACAAGATGAGTCTTTTGTCACAGACCGGCACGAGTTAGCGTTCTCGTCGTCTCGATCGTGATCAGCTTTACTTCGTCAAGTTGTTCCTCACAAGTCGGTATCCAGCGCCTACCCCGTTTGGTGGTGGCTGCCACTGAGATCACTTGGTTTAAATTTTTTCCTGAAATTTAGTTTTACTGCATTTGTCTTTTCCACGGCGCACAAAAATTCCACCAGGTGTAAGGGTGCTTAGATGGTACCCCTCTTTTGTAATTATGCATTTGCGAAGAGGTAACGGGCCGTGGAATTGATTAGACAAAACTGATGTAGAAAGAAGTGCGAACCACGCACGTCTTTAATCAAGCTGATCAAAGCGGCAACTGGGTACAAGCTGCTGCGTTGCGTCGGCCCAGCTGTTGTCTGGCTGCCTTTAACCCTTTGGCTTACGTTAACCCATGCACGCTCCATACATTCTTATCCATATGTTGATGTGTTGCGCATGGGCGGGCTTCTAAGTTAAAAACAACACAGCATAGAAAAACTGAAATTGGGCACGAACATCCTATTGGTCAAAAATAGTTAACGTGCTAGTTTTTGTTTCAGCTAAAGGATTAGAAGGATTTCCACAGAGTATTAAGCACATGTGCATACAGCTGGCTGCATATAATGTCAGTATTGGATGTCGTCTTTGCATTTTTGTATATTGTAATGGCTACACATATTTCTACGTATATCTTGGACATTGTGTGATGCAAACAGGAAATGTTCTATGACCCAGTTGCTCGCACTGGCTTGCTGGAGAACTTTATACGGCAGCGACGATCGCGCTGCTCAGATATTGTGACGCGGCCAATGACAAAACGAAAACGGTATATAAGCACTACTGAATCATTCTATTCCTGTTTTAGCCGCATTTGATACCATGTATAACTGCTAAAGGGATGACATACAAGCGAGTTTAAATGATATTAGTTTTTACGTAAAAATATTTGGGTAGAAACAGATGGCTATATTGTCAAATATATGTGGTTCAAACCAGTTAAAAACCACTAATAGAAATAGGTTTCTGCTAGTTTCTGTCACTTTTTACGCACAAAAGCAGCTACTGCTTTCAGCGCGTCTTAGCCGTCGTAATTCTGTCTGTCCGTCGGTCTGTCACATGAGTGGATCAGTCAAAAACGGTGCAAGATGGGATCACAAAATCTTCACCATGCTGCATGGAAGACTCTGGTTTTAGGAACCGTAAAGCTTTTCCATAATTTCAAAGGGGGTCACGACGAACGAGGGCGCTAAATGAGAGGGGGGTGGGTAAAATTTGCGAATTGTGGCCAATAAGTCGCTGTATCTCAGTAACGGTGCGAGATAGGGCCTAGGTTACTATTAAGCACTAATAGGAAGTCGTACTCTGGCTCTCAATTGGCGCCAAATTTAATGACTTTGAATGACCTTGAACGCCAAAATAAAGGGTTTATGGATTTTTTGGCGATTTCGGACTGCGAGACACACTTCAAAATCGAACTGCGCTGAAACCAATTGAGATAGACGTAGCTGACAAGCTGCGTATAAAATTTTTAGCATTAAACGTGAATTTTGGTAATCTAAGTCTCGATTTTTTAGGTTCATGGAAATTTGCGCACGAGGGCATTAAAGAGCGGTACCCCCGTAAAAGTCGTTATTTTACTGTTGTTGTCCAGTAACTGCTATAGGCTTTCGCGCGTCTCGTGAACATTAGCTCAAATTTCTTGTAGACTTTGCTATGAAAAGTTAGATACATATAGTTGAAAACGAAGGTGTCTGATATCTGTGACACATTGTGTGGACTTCTTTGTTGCAGAACTGGGAGGATAGTTATTGCTTTGTGGAGCCTGACGAGAATTCATTAGCAGATACGGTAGCAGAGGCTGAAAGGACGTTGAGAGAACGTCGGCCTACTGCTGAGAACAGTGATCAGCTGATGGAACTGATGCGTCTCACATGCAACACCCGCCGAGCCTGGATAGTCGACCGACAGCCCGGACCGACCATCACTGAAATATGCCAGCGCTATCCTCGGCTCGTTAATTTGCCAAACGCAGTCAGTACATTACATGATTACATAATTGTTATTTTAATAATATTATCATTTTAGTAGTATATGTTAGTATTAGTTAAAATTTTTTGTTTTGCTAGTATGTGAGCTACCATATTTTAAAGTATTGTCTATTTTTCTGCACTTCACAATTTCCATTCAGTGCTTTAAGCCATAGTCCTGTTGTTGTTTCTGCAGTGGCATAGTTTCACCTTTTACTGCGCCAGTTCGTCTTTGTGTATATCCCAAAGGTCACTGGTACCGGCCCCCTATTCCAAAGGTCCACTTTTCTGAAGGTCCGCTATTCCGAAAGTTCATTGTGCAGATACGCGCCACAGTGCTAACATTTGAGCTAAAGTTAGGGTTGAGGTTAGGGTTAGCCTTAGAGTTAGTGAAAATAGTAGACTTTCGAAATAGTGGACCTTCGAAATAGCAGACCCAAATCAAGATCACTAATGGTTAGTGGTTATAGTGCTATTATGTTAGTAACATTTTAAAAAAAGTTTTTTGGTAGTTTTAAAGAAATCACATTTTTTTGCTTTTTACTGTTATCTTATTTTACTTTTTAAGATTAACTTCAGTTTTTTTGATATGAGGAATGTGATAGGAATTTACCCCTGATGCAAAAGAAAAACAGCACTTCCATTTGTGAATACACACTGATTAATTGTTGTGTTAAAGATTCACTGTTGACACTGCTGCTGTACAGATTTATGAAGAGTTTGCAATTCTCCATCTAAACCGCCACAGGAGACTGAGTGCTGTCTGGCCCAAGTCTGCTACCATGCGGAAAGCAGCGGAAATGGCAGCGAATGACACTGATGTCCGTGACATCTTGGACGAGATTGCCGATGAGTGGGATGAAGGTATAGAGCTAACTGATTAATGGCACTGTCAAATTTTTGGGGTGCGGGGGCTCGCCGAAAATTTGTACGTTAGTGATTATGCTCACCATACGGCACATTATATCGTAAAGTTTTATGGTCTTACTTACTCCCTCTACGCCCAAAGTTATAGGCGCAGATACGCTAAATTTCAAGCTAATTTTTGATCCCTTATGTAAAAAAATGTAAGGGGGACCCCATTCTCATTGGGGATGCGCTAGTAGGGCTTGGCCATTCTATAGCGCATGTAAAAATTTGGGGGCGCTGCACTTTTAAGAGGCAAAATGTGGTCTCCAGAAAAAGTAGATTTGAGTGGGTATGGTTTCACATTGAGATCTCCATAGTTAGTGGACCAAGGTTCAACGGACTTTTTTCCCGAACGTGGAAGGAATTGCGGTAAATCGTGTACCCTTACAGATATCATCATCATCATCATCGACAACCGTGGGCTCAAAACCCGTTGGTGTCTGACGCCATAGTTACTACTGCTGCCCACCGCTGCCTATCTCTATAGAACTAAATATTTTTTTCTTCCTTTGAATAAAACATTTTCTTTCCCTTTAGTAAATATTTTCTTTTTTTACTAAAACTGTTTTCTTTTTTTCTTCAAGTAAAATATTTTTTTTCTGTAGGAATAAAACATCTTTTTCCTATAGGAAAACATTTTCTTTTTTATAGAACTAAACATTTTTCTACCTTACCTTTAAATAAAATATTTTCCTTTTTAGTAAAATATTTTCTTTTTAAGGCAATTTTTTTCCGTAAGCGTACGTCGTTCGTCGAATATCGTACGTTCGCTCCGACAAACGTCACCATATTGGGCTGTTCTCCACAGAGGCTGCAAGGGAAGGGATAGTTTAGGATAGCTAGTGAGACACGTAAATCGAAGTAAGCACGGATTGAAAGAACGATTGCGTACATTTCCCCGCCATTCGTCATCTACGTGTTTCACTTGCTATGCTCGGCGAACGTGGATAGGGAAAGATAGCCAAATGTGCATTGGATTGTGAAGGCAGATTTGGTAAAAGGGTGAATGTTTTCCCGTTTTATTTGCATTCAACGTCCGTTCGTTGTTCATTCACTTTTCGTTCGGTCCGCAGACTAGGAGTTTTTAGGGATAAGGCGCAAAATTTAGGTTAAGGACTCTAGGGACCTAAGGAAACTAGGAAAGGTCATAAATATATACGAAGTAAGTACGGGGAAAATTCCGTTGGATACCATCATTTTTTGAAGGAGCTTTCATTTTCTGTCAAGTCGATCTGGCGGAAGAGTCTTTGAGGAAATTAAAAAAGTCGATCCCTGCTAAAGCCGAGAATACAGATAATCGATTTGTCAAAGACTCTGAGGAATTTATATAGTCACTGCCTAAAGCCGAGGGAACTGTGGGTGTTGAATCAGTAAAGAGGCTTTGATCTATTTTCCAAAAAATATTTCAGTCTCACTTGTTCGCGCGCGGCGCGTAACGCGAATACGGTCAATCGTTCGAAGGTGTCTTTCGGTCAGTACATTTCCGTTTGCTCGGATGCTGATCGGGGTCACTACTCGAGCAGTACGTATTCGTTATACGCTCCACTCAACAAGTGGCTAAGGACTGAATATTACCGGGGAATATTTTACCTTTACTGATTAACACAGACACTCAAGGAGGAACGTAACGAAAAAATATCCTCATCTTCTGTCAGTCGAAAAGCACTCGAGGAGCAGGCGACGTAGGAATTTCTCACCTTTTTGCTGATCGGTCATGCGACAGAGGTAAAACGGTAAAATATCAATCGGTGAATCTCCGCCATTCGTATATCAAAAATTTTCTTTTTAGTAGGTCGACCGGTCACATACCCGTGCGAATTTCCGTCGAAACTAGCGTCGTTCGAATTCGACTGCGTTTGCGATAGGTAAGCTAAAAATTCTTTCTAGATAGGTTAAAAATTTTTTATAGGTAGGTTAAAATTTTTCATAGGCCTACTTAAAAATTCTTCATAAATTTATCGTCTGTCATAAGGTCTGTCGATAGGTCTGTCTTAGCTAGGTAATAGCTAAGTGACGGAAATTGTCCGCTACTTAGAAGATATAGGTCCATAATGTGTTAGGCGACCAAAACGAACCCACACCACACAAAATTTTCTTTCACACAACCAAAAATATATTTCTAAGTACGTGTCGGACGAAGTCCGTCATATCGCACTTTTCCCTACTGGCCGATCGCTGTTTGTGAAATAGTACCGTGTGGAGAGATCCCACGTGGAAGACTCACAATACAGCACCTAAATTTCACACCAACATACGTAAAATAAAGAGTCCATCAAACAGAGCAAAACTGCAGAACACCTTTACAGGCAAGAGCTCCTTCCCAACCATGAGCCAAAAAATTTCTTCAGCCGGCAAAAATTTTGACCTATGGAAACGAGATGTGACAACCGATAGGTTTACGGCCCACCCCGGTAGAGGCGGTACAGTGGGTGGAGGTGGGTGCTGTGCCGCGGACACAGAAGTAAGTAAGAATACTGACGTAGGACGAAATGAGATGACAGTAGTACCGGGTAAGGTCGTGGTGGGTCACATCTCTCTAGATCCGCGATGAACACAGTGGGCGATATTGGATCTCCCTGTCTTGTACCCCTGCTGTTTGCAAACCAGCTTCCTTCTTGCCCACATACTTTCACTGCTGCCTGAGCATTTTCATTGATGTCTCTTAGCAACCGGACTAACTGGTGGTGTTTCCAGGTCTGCGTAAAATTGTTCTACCTGTTCGTCTGTACCGTCTGACGTGGGTGCATATACCTGAACGACAGACATGTTAAACGGCCGTGCCTGGAATCTTGCAACCATAATCCTGTCACTTACTGGTTTATAACCAAGTAGTGCCTCGCGGGCCCGCTTACTCAAGAGGAACCCGACGCCTGCTTCATGCTTTTGTTCATTTCCTGACCAGATAACTTCACAACCGTGCATCTCTCCTGATGCAGTCCATCGCATTTCAGCCAATTCTAGTATATCGAAGCGATATCTTTCCATCTCATTTTCCAGCAGTTTAAGTTTGCCTGGTGCCCACATGGTGCGCACATTCCATGTTCCAACTGTAAGCATATGTGCGCATGGTTTGAGTTTTCTTTCGGTAGCTGACTTACCGACCCAACCCCGATTGCTCAGCTGGTATCGCGGACCTTGTTTGACCGGGCGACGTCCGAGCCGGCATGTTCTTTCATTTGATTGTTTTGGCATCAGATTTCATTCGTGTTCTTACTTTAGGGACTGACAGAGGCTTCTTGCTGGTGTTTGATTATCGCACCAACGAGGCGCAGTTTATCCGCCCTCCTCAAAAAAGAAGCCGTTGACCGCTACCCTTATGCCTGGGTGAGGACTGGTAAAGGACTAACGCCCCGCCGGTTTTCAAGCCAGAATTTTTATGTTCCCGGGGTTAAACTCCGAGTAGAAGGCCTAGTCAATCATGTTTTCCTAGTCAACCCGTTGGACACGTGACCACGTGACTGTCCTGAGGCCTGGCAATTTTGAGGGGTCCGACCAGGGATTAAACCCAGAACCTCTCGCTCTCGTGAAGTTGACTTGAGTCCAACACTCTAACCACTCGGCCACCGAGCTTACAGATATATTCGCTACCAAAGTTTAAAGTCGTTTGATATCGGGCCAAATTTTGCATGTTTTTGGCCCCTACATTTTTTGGGGAGGGCCTTCTGACATTTTGGATTTAGTTTTTAAAATTCTGCATAGCGCAGACCACAGTGCGAAATTTCGCGCTAATCGGCCTGCGGAGCTCGGAGATTTTGTGGCAAAAAATTTAAAAAATCTGCAGTAAAACACAAGTCCGCTCCGAAAACATGTTTCCGGGTGGACTTTAAAACTGGGGCTCAGTGATATTTGTGTTTTCTTGGCCGCATTTGTTATAGTGACTCACTTTGACTGTTTGAAATAAATGTCATTTAATGGGTTTCTGATGTGTTGTTTTTGTGCACCTATGCATTTTTTTTTGGGGGGGGCGATTTGTATTTTTGCTGTCAGCTGTTTGTGGTGTTATCTCAGGTGCTACTGTGCTTCTTTTTGTGTGTTTGTGTTCCTAAGATTTTAAACAGTCATTATGCTGTATATATTCGAGTCACATATTGCCACATATTGCAGGAGTATTGGTTATTGGTGTTTTCTGATCGAGATGTGTTCTGACAGGATATGCACATGTGTTAAGTAATATGTTTGATGTTGGTTTATTGTATAATTTTATTGATGCTCATTCTGAATTTATACCTGTACCCTTTGTTTCTGTTTTGTGGTGCTTATCTGAAGTGTTGCCTGCTTACTGTGTATGGTTCAGTTCGTTATGATGAATTTTTATATGTGTTCAATATTCACTTATTTGCTTAACATGCAGCTAAATATTTTTCATTACGATCCATGACAAATGCCAATATGTACTTTTAAGTACATTACATTGGTGACCAATAGTGTTAGTAATAATAAAATTATAATATGAATGGCATATTAGCTTACTGAAACTGACTGAATATCCCGGTGTTAGCTGTCTTAACAATGTGATAGTCATTGCTCTGCAGGCCTGACAAAAGCATAATTACAAAACACAAGCTGCCAAGAGTAGCTTCTTGGGCCAGTTATTGCTAGGAAAACCTTCAAACTGTTCTTTGGCTTTATAAACGGACTATAGGCCTACAGGCCAAATATTGTACATAATGTGGCCACTGACATTGTGGCTTTGTAGTCGGCCGAGCAAATGTAGCAAGTAAGGTTAATTTTGTTGTAGCCCAGTAGGCCACATATATGTGGCTTGTGTGGCCACTTTTTTGTGGCCGGGAAAAAACACATTTAAGTAGTCCAGTAGGCCACTATGCATTCTATGAGCCAAAAAGCTACTTTCAATTTGGCCGTTTAGGCCACTTTTTTACAATTGTGTAGACCCATGTATACCTGTAAGAATTTGAGCACGTTATTCCAGGCCGTTTTTAACGACTGACTTTGTGAGCTGTGATCACTTATTGTGCATTTTTGTCTCGCATAACGTTCACTGGAGTAATTATTAATCAGTGGCGTGACGACATTCTTACTTGTTGGTTTTCTGTAAATTGAAACACAAACTCAATAACAAATCACCGGTATATTCAACGAAGGGCAAATTGTCCAAAGCGAGCGGTCGAATCAGCCAAGGGGCAAAAAAGCCAGGGGCGAAAAAACAAATCGGCAAATAAACCAGGGGGCAAAAAAAATTAAAGGCGAAAGAGCCAGGGTTCGAAATATCAAAGGGGCAAAAAAGCCATAATTCTGACAAAACGCAATGGCCATGCACACGGCCGGCCGTATGTATAGACAAATTAGGCATGTGCACCCGGCCAATAAAAAATTAGTACTCAGACGCAAACAGTCGTGACAAACTAAAACTTCACAGAAATTTTTGCCCTGAAGTCATTGCTGCCACATTTTGCACATTTCATTGCATTAAACCAGAATTTAAAAAATTGCTTATCACAGGCTGCACGGTAGTGCAGCACTGTTGTATGGGTGTCCAGCCATTTCAATGAAAAACTCCAAAATTTGACCCCTCGTATTTCCCAAACCCCTTATTTTTTCCAAATTAAAATTTGCACAGATGATTACTTTTTGCATGTTTTTTGATGTGCAAAATTTGGTAAAAATCCGGAGGGCTTTACCACGAATAGGTGAAATACAACGTTTGCGTGACTTTTTGTGTTTTTCTTTCCCTTTTCTTCCCTTCCTTTTTTTCTTGCCGTCCTCTACGGGAAAAACGATTGATCTGATTTTAACGCACGATGGCTCACATGACGCGGTTTTGCGCAAGGAAGTGCCTTTTGGGAATTACAAAATTTAAGT
>Ga0209367_1008369_pt1 | contig 14146 bp, 5 predicted proteins | sample WorMetLIZISLAND2_FD_187412 | JGI IMG/M metagenome (GOLD analysis project Ga0209367, IMG submission 187412) | Marine gutless worms symbiont microbial communities from Max Planck institute for Marine Microbiology, Germany - Olavius geniculatus... ... | reverse complement strand
ACTCCCATCACGGTATACATAGTAGTGGTAGTAGTAAGGATAGGGGCAAGATAGTGGTAGTGTAGTCGTAAGGTAACAATAGGGGTGACGTAAATTATGGTAAGGGTAGAGTATGGTAATGGTAAAGTAGGGGTTACTTATAGTCAAAGTAGAAATAGGAGTAGCAGTAGTTGTGGTAGCAGTTGTAGTGGTTATTCTGCTGTCCGATTTTATTCAGCTCTAGATTACTTTCAACGGCAATAAAACTGCAAATATTTATGTAAAAAACTGTTTAGTTTATATACAGTGTAAAGGTGACATCGTGGTTGTAGATATAAAACAGCACAAATCACAATTTAAAAAATTCAAACATCACCATTACACAATGTCAGAAGAACTTTGCTGACTGTATAATGGCAAAGTTTGAATTTTTTAAATTGTGATTTGTGCTGTTTTATATCTACAACCACGATGTCACCTTTACACTGTATATAAACTGAACAGTTTTTTACATAAATATCAACACTGACTGATCATACTCTAGATGTACAATGTTATCACAAAAGGAGTTAAGGCAAATAGATCAGACACTTAGTTATGCAGACATCCTATTAGGCTGCATTACACGTTTTCGTCCATCTGTCTGCCTTTCCCATGCAGGCTCCTAGCTCAAAATCAGAATAACACAGAAAACCCCAAATCTGCATGAACTTTCCCCCAGAGCAAGTGTAAATGGCATGCCAACTTTCAGCTCAAAGGTCAAAGTTCAGAGCTGCACAATAAAGTGAATAGCTAGGTGGATGAATGCATACTATGCCAGGACTGGGCCAACATTTCTGCTTCTTACGAGAAAAGTTTAACAACATACCGATGGACTAAATAGATGTCAACATCGCTCAACAGTAAACCAACTGTCATCATTTCATTAAAGGCTGCTGTCTCACTCAGAGGTTTCAAGTCCGATGATAGTAAGGAACTGTTGGAGTAAAACGATGCTGACAACTCCTAAACCAAAGCCACCATAAGATCAACTAATATTGCAAGACTCTATTATTATTATTATTAAATTTATTACCAAGGACATTGGTATAGCGCATTTTTGCCACATCACAAATGCGCTGTGCAAACAGAAAGTTGACTAAATATTAAACAGAGCTGCTTTTAAACATGAACAAAATGTTAGTATTAATGTGACATCATCACAACACAGTGCAGCAGGCAAACTGTTCCATACAGCAAAACCAGAGACAGAAAAGCTTCTGTCTTTGTAGCATGTCTTCGTCCGTGGAACAGTAAGTTGCCAACATTATGCCAACATTAACATGAATAACAATATATTAAATAGCATAAAACCACATGCAATACTAATACTATAAATCTACTCAGTCACAAAAATGCAGCAAACTGGTGTTGACTATCTACAAAAAACTCAATTTCTACCTTTTATCCTCCATACAATTGGCAAAAGTACTATGATAAGAAATAAAAGCTAAAAGCCATTATTTAGAGAACAGCCAGCTAAGTCTATGGTATACAGGCAAAACAGAAACTTAAAAAAACAAAAATAGAAATAAGTATTAAGAACTAATTAGTAAATGACACAAAAAAAGAATTCTAATTCCACAATCATAACCCGTATATAATCAACAGCATGAAGTTAACTTACATTGACTTGATCTGTACATGAGATATTTAGCATGTGTGCTATATGTGCAAGGCAAGCTTCCACATCGAAGACCGTGTCAAATCCATGAGTATGCGTACACATTACAAGGTTATGCATAAGTGCCTTTAGCACTAGCTGCAACAAACAATCACAGACAAAATGCAAACATATTGGCAAATACAAACACTAGTCCAGTAGACATTTCGTAATGATTTTACACAATACACCAAAAAAATTAAAATAAACTTGAGAGTGAAAAAGAAGACGGCTTAAACGTGTTTAATGTATTAAACATTAAACATGACAAAATTATAATAAAACTAAAATGTTGGGAAAAAGTCAGTATTTGCCTAAAAAGAAAATAAATCACAGCTAATTAAGTTCAAATAGATAGCATTATCCTTATGGCAGATAATGCAAGTTTAACATTTCAAACTTGAATAAAAAAAATGACTTCTCCAACTGGATACAATTGAGATACATCACATTACCATTTGTTCATAATGTTTTTTGCTAATTTATAAACAAAAATGTATTAAAAATAATCGACTCATCCTAAGCAAGTAAAGAAATTTATTACAGAACAAACTGCATATTGCAAATCGATGGAATTTGTGATCTCTGTTCCATACTTACTGAAGACATCAGAATTCCAGCTGATGAATCACATATCATTGTGCCTGGATATCCAGACTTGATGGGCTTTCCAATCAGATTATAACCGGCAACACTGATATGGTCGAGAAAATTCATGATCTTAGCAGAATTTACGTAAACACTATCCGGTGAAAAGAAAAACCAGTCATATACTGTACCATATCGTTCAGTAACATAATGCAGCGCCCGCAGCAACGTCTGATTGACAACAATCCGTTCGTTGATAAATGTCACAAGAGGTAGCTGAGGAGGTATGTTAAATGATTGCGACATTGCAGTAACAAAAAACAACACTTTCGGTGGGTGGGGACTCATAGTCTTGTTGACGGCAACTGCCCGGCTGCTTAGCAAATCAACACTGGTTGTAATGGCGAAAAGTATCTTTTCTTTGATGCCAAGTTCAGTGCTAGCAAATCGAGGTCTTGTACGTGGCTTCACTCTGTTTACGGCAGACTTGGTAGACGTCTGCATGACTGGACCTGCAGTCACAGCTTTGTCAGCATCATCGGCACACTGCAAGTCTTCAACGAACGGAACCACCACAAGACCCAACGCCAGCGCGATGGACAGGCCCATCAACAGCTGCATCGCCGGCCGAGAGTATATGCACGACTGGATCATCTGTAGTACCAGCTATCTCATGTAGAGACTAATTTCTGTTTTAAAAACTGCCATCGAAAAACTAGCCACAAAGACAACACATGTACGCACACTTTGTACGACTTTTTAACAACAAACTACTATTGTATACAAAAAACGTAAACAAAACAAGTACCCCATAGAAATTTAATCAATTACGATAAACGGCTCTATGGAAATAGGTACAGTTTAAAAAAAATAATACGTCGAAATATCCAAATTTGAAAACTTCGTTTTATAACACGTGCATTTTATGCCAAGCCAGTGCATGAAATAAACTAAAGTCTGCAGTATGAAATCAAAAATGTTGTATTTTTGTGTATCTTGACCAGGGCCACCGGGAATTCCCGATTTGGAAGCGAAAAATTCCCCTCCGCTTTGTGAAAAAATCCCCGAAATCCCCTTTTTCAATAATCGTCAATTATGACACCTATTACAATAATAGTCTAGAAACAGTGCTATTACTATAAGCGACGTCTTTTTATAGGCATCTCCACAAAATGTCCATATTCTTTGGCCTAAAAGATTTCTTCTCTGTAGAAAATTATTTGTTTTTACATTATTTTGCAGTCATTAAACTCCACCATAGTTTATAGTCACCTGAAATTTAATTCCTTGTTGAAAGTAAAAAAAAAAACTTTCCAGTTTTGTAAATATTTTTGAAAGTTTCCAGTTTCTAAAAACTTAATTATTGCACCTATCATACAGCAGCAGAAAGTTTTGAAGAGAGTCAAACACGCACACTTGATTGATCGATCACACGTGTCTCGTTTTTCCAGCAATCTTTCCAGACTCCTGAAGCATTCGAGCCAAATTTCGGATTTGAGTAATCGAGTACTCAAATACTCGACTGCCCTGCACCATAGTAACAGACAGAAAAGCTAATCATTAATATAAAAATTATACATTAATGAAAGGCCTACAGTGGGCCTATTCGTCCATATGGACCATATCGCTAGCAGTAATCAGTGCATTTCTGCATCTGAATATGATAACTTTGTCGGTTTTCTGGATGAAAATGCTTGAAAAATACAAACATTTCTATCTTCGCAAAATTCCCGGGAATTCCCGCGGGAATTTGGAAAAAAAAACAAATTTTCGGGAATTCTCGGGAATTCCCGAAAAAGAATTCGAGATGGCCCTGTTTCTGGCTTGCCTTAAAATTTACTTATTTTTAGCATTCCGTGTTGTTCTTGTTACTAGTGTTTCCGGTTCCTTTTTGAGCTGTGCGTGAAGTTTTTGTTTATTGTTGATATTTATCCATTTTTTGGTAATTAATACTGCATTTTATTCATGCATCCGACTATTTCTTGTTTAAATTTATCTTTTGTCTTTAGTACTGTGCTATAATTTTTGTCCCATTGTTATGCCTACGTTTTTACTCCCGCTTTTCTCTATCGTGTATCAATAATTCTAGCGGTAGATCGGCGATCTTGCTGTTAGCACTGGAAAATTGCTAGAGGTAGATCGGGTACTTCTTCTTCTTCGGCATATGGTCAAACTTCAACAAGTTGAAGACTCCTGACCAGTAGTGGCTGTGGACATGCCGGCAGTGCTGAGTGCGTAAAGAAAAATCATGAACGATGTCCTGGTGCAAAACTAGGTGCTAATTAAAATAGAGAGTGTCGCTGGCTCCTCACGGAAGGGTCGCGACTCCCTTTCACCGAAATCGATGGAGTACCACAGGCGTAGTTTATGGTAGAATGTAATCCCTGAAATGCTCAGGGGTCGATGTATGAACAGCTTCATCAGGAAGACAGTTCCAGTCTCTGACTGTACGGTAGAAGAAAGAGTTCTTCTGATAGTCAACTGATGATGCAGGAATGTGATATGCCAGTGAGTTTTCTGTTCGAGTTGGTCGTGAGTTGTACTTTAATTCGGGTGGCATATTCCTTTTTGAGCTGTCCATCGTGTATTGATACATTATTGGGAAGATGGTAGAATTTATGTGCCTGGAAGACGTAGAAGGTCTACAAACCATGTCACGACACTGTCACGTATTTAAATCAGGCTTATTCAGTATTATATCAAAGTCTATCTCAAGCCAAAGCTGTTTCTTTGTAACACGGACTTAGAACTATAGTGCTTTTGAATAAATTTTATTTAAAGCTTGGTAATTGATAACATTTCAGTTCCAACCAGTCTTAGCAATGCAGTGAAGAAGAAATGTGGCTGCATTCTTACAAAATCAACAACGAGATAAATGTAATTAGGTAAATGGCGATCTACCGCTAGTAATTTTCTGCTCTCTAGTGCGAGATCGCCGAGCTACCTCTAGCAATGACCATCGTGTATTGTGATGTCTACCATAAAATTTGTTTTTTATGTGCTAAGAATATTCTCTTCCGTAGGCGTGCATACTGCATTGTTGCTGTACCCAGCACGAGTCTGGCAGTTGTCATTCATATCAGATCCATTTTAGCATAGTACGTGTTGTAATCTGACGTACTGCTTTGTACACTGCGTACAGACCTCCTTTCAGTACTCACCGTTTATATAATGCAGACGCTGCCTACAAATCATATCCGCCAGCCTTCTCCAAAACTAGCGACTTTTAAAAATTCGTCCACTGAATGGGCCAGCAGTAAAAATGTGCATTACAGCCGCCACCCCAGATTGCTTCAGAAGCGACTAAAATAAGTATAAGTAGTGTTGTTATGCATGTTTCAGACTAATTTAATAATGGGAAACTGCAAATAATTGACTATTGAGTCCCGAGAACAAAGGTCAATTTTTGGGTGAATTCTGTCATTCTAAAGAGGTTTTTGATGGGGCCTATACAGAAAAACCAGGCATTTTCTGGCGGCTATAATATGCATTAGTACCGTTTTATGGGTTCTAGGTGCAGCTTATTCAGCTATAAAGTTATTTTTTAATATTCAGCTTGGTACATCTTTCAGTCGCCAGGTGGCGCCACTAGTCTGTTTTGTCATGTTTTTTGGTTCCCCCCCCAAAAAAAACCTAGCCCTTTTTTTCTTTATAGGCCCCATCAATTTTCTCATAACTTTGATGGCAATATCGGCGCCCAGCGTTTTGTCAACACGGAAAAATTTACCTTTGAAGTCGATGATCTACGAAAACGACGTAGAAAACGTGCCGCCATGATGGTCTGCGGTGACGCCATGAGTTTAGCCTATAGACGTCGTCATGAATATTAATGGCCTAGCCTAGAATGATGACGTCGTCGGCTAGGCCATTAATATTCATGATCTATATGGGTTAGGGTCATGACATCACCGCAGGCACTGATAGATTAAAATATTTCGCATAACGTAACGTAATGCCGCATTTCGTTTGAATTCACGCATTAATTTCATATATTTATGAAGCTCAAATCGACATATTATATATGCAAGGTGAAATGTCTAATTTAAATCTACAGAAATTGCGCGAGTGAGTTTGACCGTGGCCATGGACCTTTAAAGCAAACAAATAATAATACCAACGTACGTTGTTCAGCCGAAAAAGTAGCCAGACGCACTGGTAAAAGACTGACTGCCTTTCGCCCAGAACGACAAACGCACCAGGAACACCGCGTAAAAACTGCAGCATCGTGCAGCTGCATGACCGACAATTAACGTTATCACCATTAACCACCACCATTATCAAACTTGAAACTATTATCAACTGCCAAGCCACAACAGAAGCACGTGCTTACACAACTGTCTAGACAAACTGACCCCGCCAAGTGACCTGACGTACTCACGTGACCACGTGTATAGATCGGCGCTTGGGCCGGCATACGCCAACAAGGTCACGATGCACAGTAAATAACATCTGGCTGGTGTCAGTTCGGAAACAGGTTTTTTCACTAGTTACTTTTTTTCACCAACATGAACAAATTAACATGACAGCTATAGCGACACCCAGCGAGAGTTAGGAATATAAACAACAAATATGCATCGATATCTGTATAGACTAAGTCCAACAAAGTCACGTATAAATGAGACCTAATATTAATGTATGAATATCGGCATGCAATTTACGGCAACATTTCAACATTCGTAAGTCTACTGCTAGTCAAAATTTGTAACAAAAACCAGCCATTTTCATGCAGTTATAATATACACTACTACCGGGCCAGCTGATTTGCCACGGCTGAAAACCGATTTACTGACCTTATCGTATCATATGATTGTCGTTGTGTTGTGTTATGTTTTATTTAGAGGCACGATGGTGCGTGACGACAGAACTACATGGAAGTCCAACTACTTTGAGAAGATGATTGTACATATTTGTGACCATTTTTCTTGCTTTATTCAGTGTTAGGAAACAAAACTGACTAGATTAATTACATTGTAAGTAAGTAACTAGGTGCATATTTAACGTGCACAATGTCGGCCAGTGGCCAAGTGTGATAATGTCAAGTACTAATGTAATTCATACTGGCTGAGAACAATGGTTAACCCTAATGTAATAGTACTGTAAAACTTCTAATAGATCCCTCTGGCTTCTGTTATAACAAGTTATTTCTGACCATGGCTTGTATTAGAGACCTGGCTTCTACTTGAGATCTGGTGTCTACTGGAAGTTTTACGGTACATGCGTAAGTAAATTGTCCTTGTTAAACGTTATTGCTGTGCGTTGCATCAGTACTTAATATTATCATACAGGGTTGGAAATGCATTGCTAGCTTACATAATATCAAGTAGTTTTTAATGCATACATGTGGAATGAACGATTAACACGCTCCTCAGATCCATTTTTGGGACTGGTGCGCCATTTGCACATCAGAGTTGTTCCGTTGTTGCTCCGTGCAAGTGGTGTAACGTAAGTCCAGCAGTGATGCTAGTCACCGTTCAGTCAGAAGTGTTTGAGTCATTGGCGTGTGAGAGCAGAACACCTGCTTTGGGTGGTCTCTCAGTTCGACGACCTACTGTGCATTGTGCAGACAACTCAATGTTGATTGTGACTCTTGCCATTGGTCGCTGTGTTGGACTGTTTGCCACCTGAGCGGACACGTCTTTGTTACATAAATGCTGTCATTGTGATGTTATGTTTTTGCAGTTTGTACGCTGTACGCCCTACGGTGATTTTGTTTTTATTATTGTTAGAAAATTGTGCACACTACAGTATATGCCATTTTGAAAAATTTCGATAGAGTGTGAATAAATAGTAGTGGGATTGATAAAAACACATCTAAAGGAGTTAGCCAGGGCTCGGAACAGATGATAGCAGTGCAGGATTGCAGGCATTCATCTGTACTCTTTAGTCCCATGAATTTTCTTGTGGCCATTTCCTTGCCTTGTCTTTTGCAGCTTGTTTTTTCCAGTCTTATATTCATTTTTGATAGGCATGTTTTGGAGTAATGTTGAGTTGCCCTTTGCAAGCTGTTGTGCCCAGATATGCGAGCCATTGTACACCATGGCTTTGAATAAGTGAGAAACCCTTTACATGATCATTATGTGTGAATTGTGGAAGTGAAGTTCAGAATGTGTAAGGTTAATGCAGACTAGTTCTGTTACCGTTGCAGACTGTGGCTGCATATAAGCAATTAGGTAACCTAGTAGGCTCATACCACCTTACCATGTGTGATACAGTAATAATTGTTTTTTACAGTCATTATTGGTGCAAAGGCCAGTGATGCTGAATCAATCAGTTCATAATTTTTTGTAACATTCTCCATGGCTGCTGATATGACTGATATGGCTGTGATTGTATTAAATGTGCTAGTACCAGGTAATATTTTTTTCTGTGCTTTTTTATTAACTTGTCAATCTGTATATTATTTAGCATACTGTATTCCCAAATCCATCCATCTGGCTGTAAGATTCATACGCTGTATTTAAAATGCGTTTATTGTGTTTGAAATTTGCAGCAACTGCTGGTGGAATACCCGAAGTGCTTTATTGTCGGGGCGGACAACGTTGGCTCCAAGCAGATGCAGAGAATTCGCATTGCACTAAGAGGCTCTGCGGGTAGACCTTGTTTGCTTTCTGTGTCCAAACTTGCATTACATTAATGTCGAGATCCAACCACTTTTGTGAAATATATTTTAAATGTAACTTTCTGTTTGATAGTTTGGCTGTTTTTGTGTGTTACGATACAGATTATTCTTGAATGAAATCCGGGCTGCAGAAATTGATTTTAAATAATCAATTGATAATAACAAAAATTAGTCGATTAAAATGTTTTAATTGGTTGAAATTTGATTCAACTTTGGGACTTTTTTAATGTTTGTAATCTTATTTAATTTCGCACAGGCCATGTCATCAAGATTTGTACTTATATAATGTTAGTTTGTGAGCTTTGACTGCACAGTTTTTGTAGGATACTGCATCATTATTTTTTCAATTTTGCTTAAACTTACGAAAAATAGCAGTAACGAGTACCGTAGTTAAATTGTGAAGTTTTTGTGGTTCATCAGTTTAATTTTGGCTTATGTTTGAAAATTTTAATCGATAAGAGCCCAGAATTAAATGCAATACTAAATTGGTTTTCACTGTTCTGGGTGTGTTTATATTTCAGTGGTGTTGATGGGCAAGAATACGATGATGAGGAAAGCCATTCGTGGTCATCTGGAGGAGAACCCTGCACTGGAAAAGTACTTAAACTATTTGTTTTAACTATTACCGGCTTTACTGTGAACTTAGAAGAAAAAGTTGCTTATATTTGATGTCTTCTTGCATGTTGCATCATCGACAGCATTGTAACAAATTATTCGCTAGTTTCTGTAGCATGCATGGTAGCTGAAACAAAGCGTTTGTAAACTTTGTATGTAATGTTTGTTTACGTATAACGTCTGTTTTGTTTCGGTTGACAAATACACTTTGTGCGAGATAAAATATAAAATGCCGTAATGTGTGCGTGCTACTGCTGTAGCAGTATTTGAATTATATTTCAGACTGCTGCCTCACATTCGTGGTAATGTTGGTCTGGTGTTTACTAAGGGAGATCTCAGCGATATACGCAAAGTCATAGACGACAACAAGGTGATAACAAGTGGCTTCCTTTGTAAACAATATAGACTTTATTGCATTAGTCATATATTTGCATTTCTGTTAACACCATTGAACCTGCTACTTGAAGCAGTCTTGCAAAATTTCATTAAATGTTATAATGATGTCCAAATTTGTTTCTATTAACTGCGCATTTGTTTCCATGTGTTACTAAAAGTAGCATATAATGTATGGGACAGAAAGGAGCATGTTTTGGTGATCTCGGTTAACGGCAGGCTTCATGACATAAGCCAGGTTGTTTTACTAATTGTCGGGAAATGATACTGTTATTGTTCACGGAGAATTTCAGTCGATCGTTGCGTTGATCGAGTGACCAGACACCGTGATAGAGTATAACCATTGAGCCGATCGTCTCTGATCGTCTGATGTTTTTACTATTCAGACTGATCTGTTTGGATGCTGTGGGACATGCTGCTGAAATGTCGAATCACCAGTCAACATGGCTTGTGGCAAAATCCAACGTCGCATAGATCGTGCCAATTTTACACCAGTTAAAGTTGTTTGTAAATGTTGACAACTTAGAAACTAATTGAACGACTTTCCAGATGGCATTGTCCAGGAAAAAAATCTTGTCAGGAAAATAATTTATAGCAAACGTCACATCTGGCGTGACACTAATGTTTTGTAGCATGATATTTTATTTTTAGCAGGCTGTTTATATTTTTTAAAAGTGTATTTTTATGCCATTGGACTGCAGTACTTCTTGTTTATAGTGACTTTTACTGTATGCAACTATGCTGCTGTAATTGAAACATTGGTAATAATGCCGCAATTTGACTTTAGCAAATTTCAGTGAAGCTAAGCGTCATAAAGGTACATGTGGTTAGCAAGCTAGTTTAGGTAGTAATGCGGATGCCTCACTGTATGTACTAATGCTAAATTGCTAATGTAGACCGTGTCCCAGAATTGTTTTTGCAATAACTTCGTGAAATTTCCACCAACCTCGATAATCTTTGGCTGATGTTAGTAGTGAATGCAGTGCACCTCCCATAATTCTATTGTTTTGCCAATCTTAGTCACAAAAAAATGTCATATTTGGTCGAAATTTGACAAAGTTTTGATAAGACAATTTTGCTTCTTTTCTGGGACATGGTATATAGTTGTATGTGCTGCTTGTTGCATTAGGTTGCTGCGCCAGCCAAAGCCGGGGCCATTGCAACCGTTGATGTCACAGTTCCTGCTCAGTGTACGTCCCTCGGCCCGGAGAAGACCTCTTTCTTTCAGGCCCTTGCTATCCAGACCAAGATCACGAAGGGCACTATTGAAATTTTGGTAAATCTTGAATGTGTGCTTTCCGTTTGTTCGGTGTATATGCACGTTTTCCGCTAAGCGTGAAATCTTGTTGGCCTTGTTCTTAAGACATATCCAAGATCCTTACTGGATCAGCTAACCGAAAAATGTTCTGGTGAATATCCCATCTTTAATTTTTAAGGTATTTGTTGTCATGAAAATGATTATGAAGTGTGAAGTCTGTCGATGTTAATTTTATGTGTAGAATTTGTAGTGTATTATTATATTGCTTGCTGTTGGGGGATAGGTGTAGTATGTTCAGTTTTTGTTTAACTAGCCCAATTTGTGTTTAGATGAAATTTTGGGGGAGGGAAGAATTGATCCTATTGCTACAATATACATTATATTACTGCACTGTATGGCATTCTTATCATCTGTACTACTGAGTGCTGATGATGACCATGCTGACTCAGAAAGTTTGTTACTGTAAGAGGTTAATCATCTTTGTCACCAGTCATTTAACTTTGTGAATGGGGGCAAAGGAGGCAACTGCACCACTAAAGTTTTAGCTGTCCGAAAAATCTTCTTGTTCAAAAATTGTCATTCATAAAAGCAAAATTTGAGTCCAGATCCTCGATTTTGTGGAAATTTAAGGACATGGTCAAAATTCTCAGCACCCATTATCTTCTGTCGGAAATTTGTAACTGTCCGTTAGAATTCTGTCGGAAATCCAGTGTCTGTTGGAAAATTGAAACTTCTTACGTGCCTACTTGTTTTAACCCAGGACGCCGTTGCCTCGGAACATTCTGGAAAGTAATATTCTTCCTGAATTTGGAATTGTTGACGGAAGATAAGTGCAAAATGCAATGAAGGTTACTGTAAGAGGGTTGAGGGTTCACATTATTCCATGTTTTTCAGAGCGACGTGAAGCTGATAAAGTGTGGGGACAAGGTCGGAGCTTCCGAGGCTACGCTGCTAAACATGTTAAAAATCTCGCCGTTCACGTACGGTCTCGAAATTGAAAATGGTACGATGCTGTTGTGTTGAAACTTGCCTATCTTCTGCTGTTTTTTATATAGTATCGATAGCCAATCTTCACATAATGGTACAAATGCCAGTGATGCTGAAGCGATTAGTCTTGCTGATCAGTAATGTTGAAAACGATCCCTAAACTGAGGCATTTGTAACAGTTTACGTAGCGGTTTTTCAATGATGGGTCGATGTTTGCCTTTGCCTGAGTAGAAGGAAAACAGTCTGGTGATTTGTGTTGCATGTTGTAAGCCTCCTAATTAACCTTCATTGTATGTTAGTGTTGAATTTTGATGAAATTTTTGTAGGGGTCCCATGACTGGTTTAGATTTTGTCAGTGATCTGGATGCAGGGCTTCTCGATCTATGTCATGATGTAGATTAAGGAATTTCTTTCAAGTTTTTTTTCATTTTTTTCACTTTTACAATTCCTGTAATGTAGACAGCCAAGTAGAAGTAACAGTCATAGATGGAGGTATATGCTTTAATGAGTGCATTGCTCTCGTTATTTTGTATATAACCAATGCCAACGTCGACTCAGCTTTCCATCCCTCTGAGATATGTAAATTGAGTACCAGCTTTTCTGGCTGGGATTAAGGTGGGCACATTCATCTCTCTAGTGGCTGCCTGGCAGGTACTATAACACTGTGTGATCCTGTGTGGCAGGTGATGTTTTGTAGCTCTGCAATGGATTTTTCGTAACGAGCTATACTGTACACAACCTTTAACCCAGTAATGCTCGAAAAAAGTCACAGAAGTTGCCATTACAGTCATACCTGTAGCAGTGCAGTCCAGTGTTGGGGAAACTAGTATATGAAGTGATCGTAGCATGTGTCTCTGCAAAGTTGATGTGATTAATTTCGTTGTAGTATATGACAACGGTACGCTGTTTGACGTCTCTATTCTTGATATCACCGATGATGACATTCGATCGCGATTCCTTGAGGTAACTATTGCTTCTGGTCTCACTTCTCTGTCACTGCATTCCATAGGCTTCTTTGTAAAACCTGCACCAGTTCTATTTTAGTTGTCATCTTCTGTAATCTGCATGTTGTAAACGGTACATTTTTGCAGAGTTGTAACTAATTTTCTATTTTATTACTTACCATTTAGCACTGTTACAGCCATCGAACTTTGGTGTACAACAGAATTCTCACATGTTGCATTCTCAGCTGACTTTAACCATTGCTGGTGCATGCTGGCAGAACCTGGGTCTATAAAGAAGAGTCTACAATAGCTTTCACATCTGTCGCAGTTGTGCTTGGCGTGGTTTCACAGAACAAGAAGTCTTCTTTCGTCTTTCTGGCTTTCCAGAAGGATATAGAGTATAAGGTCTGTTGATTGCCATGGAGAAATGCACTTTGGAATCTAACTGAGTCCTTGCTTGTGCCCCCCCCCCTAGGGCCGCCATTGAAAGCCTCATGGCCCGTCTGGGGGGCCAAAGAGTGGCCCCTGCTTGAGAGACGCTGCCGTAGACATTCAGCAGAACGGTTAATTTCATATATTCCTGAAATACTACATAGCTGGTGTATTATTATCATAGATGGAAGTATTTGTTGTGCTCTGCAGGGTGTGCGGAATGTATCCAGCGTCTCATTAGCAATCAACTACCCGACACTTGCGTCCGTGCCGCACTCAGTAATAAATGCCTTCAAGAACCTGCTTGCCATTGCCGTCGTAACAGACATTGACTTTGCCGAAGCAGAAACGGTGAGCTGATTGGGAAATTGTATGCGATTTTTAGCCAATAAATCGCTGTATCTCAATAACGATAGGGCTTAGGTTACTAGTAATCACTAATAGGAAGTTGTACAGTGTCTCTTGATTGCCACCAAATTCAATGACCTTTGATGACCTTAAATGCCAAAATTCAGAAATCACGAACTGACATCATCAAGGAAGAGCTCGACGCTGTGTCTGGCGACGTAAAGGCAACATGGCGCGTAGCACAGAGACTGTTGCACACAGCTCGCAAGACCGTGTACGAC
>Ga0209367_1008368_pt1 | contig 14146 bp, 5 predicted proteins | sample WorMetLIZISLAND2_FD_187412 | JGI IMG/M metagenome (GOLD analysis project Ga0209367, IMG submission 187412) | Marine gutless worms symbiont microbial communities from Max Planck institute for Marine Microbiology, Germany - Olavius geniculatus... ... | reverse complement strand
CGGGAAGCCCCCCTTGGAGGGATTTGCATAAAATTTTGCATGACGGGTCCCCTCGCCGACGTAATCAACCCTGCCAAATTTTATCTTAATCGGGTCAGGGGTTTTGATTTTGTGGTGGGTCGAATTTTTGGCTTTCCCATAAGAAAGAGAAGTCGCCGTTAACACAGGGCTTGAAGTACCGTTCAGCCTGTGATAATGTGGCGCCATTTAAAGAATGACATTTCGTGAATTCAGGGCGACTGGTTCAAGTAGTATCATGCACACAGGAAAAACACAAAATGTCATGTGACTTTGACTTTTGACCTATGACCTTGATATTCAGCAGTGTTTTAGAGCTTGTCAAGGCACACGTTCTTGCAAAAGTTTGTCAATCTAAGTGCAGCGGGTCATAAATTATCGTGTAGACGGAAAATTGGCGACGACGCTGTAAACAATACCGCCATCGCTTCTGCGGGAAGCAAAATGACATTGTGCTATATTACCTCTGTCACGGTTGATGAGTCTAAAGAGAGTGAGTGTTAAGTCTGTCGATGTATAATCGCACTTAATTTATTATTTCAGTTGACAGAATCAATGTGCTCAAAGTAAACGCACTCATTCACATGTTCTAGTGACGGTCACCAATCACCAGCACAGCATATGGACATGCTTTACGTAAGCACACAATCTACCTTGCACGGTTGCAAACATGCAGAACCTAAATATATTATGTTCGCGACACTGTTCTTTTTGGGTCACGTGACGTCATCGGTCACTTCACCAGCGAACGAGCAATTTTGTTATAAGTGATCACATGAAACAGTCTGCAACCTCGAGTGCAAAATGATTTTGTGTCTATTTCATTTAAACACCCGTCCAAAATTTTATATTGAGGATTTAGGGAATAAGTTGATGGACTTATACAATTTGCGTCCATCATTGCAGTGCAAAATAGCCGCTAAAATAGTTATATACAAACAATAGTGTAGTCCGCGAGACTTAGGTCTTAATCTCGAGGCACTTTGATGACAAAAATAGTATCAGTCTTAGTACTGAAAAAATATTATTCACATCACTGCAGAACGCTTGAGTACAGTGTTCTTAACGCTACAAACATAAAGGTCATGATAGTGAATTCAGACTGAAAAAGAAAATGGCTATTGGACAGAAAGACATGGTTACCCGGAGGACAAAGACAGCTGTCAGGTTTCGTTGTGCAACATTTGGTTTCGTCGAACACACAGTCGGTCGTCCAGTATTTACATTCGCTCAGTGGCTGGCACGACCGCACATAGCGGTCAACTCTTCCTCGTACATTCCAATCTATGTCCACTAAGCACGTGTCCTGCACACGATTAAATCCTTCTCCCTAAATTATGCAAAGCAATGTAAATAACATAGTAGAAAATCCAAATCGCTAGTAGAAACTGCAAAAGTACCGCACCTGCGTACCGAGCGGCTGTGCGCACGCCAGGTCTACACAGGCTGTCTGTCCTGCATAAGCCTGTAGTAGACCCATGTATCGCCAGACGCCAGCGTTTCATTCCGAAATCAACTTCCCAGACCACAAAAGCCATCGTATTATGGATTTTATTGATTAAATATGTAGCCCATACAAATCGACAGAAGATCTATCTACACTGTGTCACAAAAAAATTCACTCTTTTTATTTTGGTAATATTGTTGTTATATTTTATCTGATGTTGCTAATTTTTAATAAACACACAGTCCAGAACATTTGAAACAAATATATATACAGAAACTGTTCACATTTCGTTTTATATGTTTCTACTGTACCTTGTAAAAACCAACGACGCATCAGAACGCACAACGCACACTGCGACGTCGGCCGCTTTCCGTCCGTCTTCTCATTGAACTAAAATCTCGCAACTTTTTAAAAAAGTTTGACATTTTAACCTTTAGCACAATATTTACGAATCAAATATTAACTCTGCAAAACCTTCAAATTTACGTATTTTTTAATGAAAACGCGAACTTAAGTGGCGCCTGATCGCCGCATAATCTCATATGGTCTGTAATGCATTAACATGTCATCAGCGAGGCAATTGACCATGTGGCGTAGACGGCTACACGCCTGTGTGAGAAGTGGCGGACGAGAGTTTAAACTTGTTTTGATGATACATACGTTTCTTAATAGTTATCTCACGTGAAAGTTCGACTTTTATGTGGAAATTTCATATTTGACGCCATAGATCTACTGTATACCACAAAACATAGATATAAAAACATTTGGAAGAAATGCAAAAAAGTCCAGCTAACGCAAAAAAACGCGCGAACACGGTGCATGCATAAAAGCCCAGTGCGAACCAATCTAAGCTCACCGATCCCAGCAATCGACATTCGACACGATGATGATGATAAAGGCCAATATTTATAAATTTGCATCGACATTCGCTAAAAGGCGTAACCTGGCCGAAAGTGCGCATTTTGAAGGGATACTCCTCTTTGATGCTATCGTGCCCAGTAGAGCTCTGCACGGGCCGAAATTTCTCGGCCCGGCCCGGCTCTTGCGTAACAAGAAATTTCAGCTAATGCTCACGAGACGCGCGAAAGCCTATAGCAGTTCCGGTTCAGTAGTTTAGCTGAAAATTGGTTTCTTCACGCTAAGTTAATATACAAATACCAAATTCTCTATCTGGATCGCATAGGCCTAATGATAGTTCCGTGGCGCCACCTTGTGAATGATATAGACTTGTGTCGCAGCCCGAAATCGCCAAACAATCCATAAACCCCTTATTTTGGCGTTTAAGGTCATTCAAGGTCATTGAATTCGGCGCCAATCGAGAGCCAATGTACGACTTTCTATTAGTGATTAATAGTAACCTCGGCCCTATCTCGCACCGTTACTGAGATACAGCGACTTATTGGCCAAAAATCACAAATTTTGCCTACCCTCTCTCATTTAGCGCCCTCGTTCGGGGTGACCCCCTTCGAATTTATGGAAAAGCTTTACGGTTCCTGAATTACGAATCCTGATTTGGTGATCCTATCTTGCACTGTTTTTTGACTGATCCACCCGTGCGACAGACAAACAGACAGACGAACGGACAGACGGACAGAATTGTGATGGCTAAGACGCGGTGAAAGCAGTAGCTGCTTTCGCGCGCAAAAAACGTTTAAAATGTGAAATAAAAAACCTTAGCCCTAATTTACTTTGCTTTTTATAGCCTAATGCTGTAAATGCACTGTAACTGGAACTACACGTCGTAGATAGACAGAGAACAGACTGTATTCAATTCAATTTCAATTCAAAACTTGCGATCATAAGACCAAGTATCACTGGACTAAATAAGTAAACTATCAATACTCTGGCGTAATAATTCGCTAAAGTGCTTCTCGAGTTGCTAAGGGAATTTTTAATAAACCTTTTTTTAAAAGAATAAGAAAGCGTTGAAAAAATTAAAAAAACGTTTAGAATGTAAAACACGTAGCAAGAAGGGAAAAACGTTATTAAAGCGTTTCTAACATCAATGCTATAAATTAGTGCCAAATTTTACATGGTACAATACGAACATAATGAACCGAAATGTGGTGGGCTGTGCATTTGTGTTTGTTTCAGATTTCCTGAAGTATGTTCCTGCCAGAAATTAGCAAAATTGAACGAAATCTGACAAAAATATCCCAAAAATAAAAAGGTGAACTTTTTCAAAACACAGTGTATGTGTCAAAACTCACATTTGCATTTGCACAGGTAACCAGTTTTTTGTCTTGTTCGCATAGGTCTTTCGTTTTGGAATCGCAGACGTAACATTGTGCACGTCCAGGAGATCCGCTGCAGTTACACGCGCCATCTACAAGTCAACAGTTGTATGCTAAAGCCCGATACGCGTGATGGTTTAAGATTAAGGATCAGGCAAAACGGAAATCAGAGGGTGCCCGGTACATACTACCCGCACGAACAGCCTGTGCATAGCCTACGGCTTGTTCAGAAGAAAGCAGCGTTTGCAAAACCTGTTTGCGAAGCTGGCCATTCGAACGGCTAGTTTGTACCGACAACCAGCAGCAGTTGAATTGTTTAATTTCTTCAGCTGCAGTTTACAAATTTATTGTTCTTTTGGCCATTTGCGTTACGACAAAGGTGCACAGGACCTTAAAGTTAAGCTACAACTCGTCCTGACAACGGAGGGTCAGTGAAGCGACTTGAGATATGAGCAAAACCCCAGCAGTATAGCCGAAAAAATAGGCCTAATCGTCAAAATTGCACATTGTCGTGCATTTTTATGCAAGTCGCCATGTCAGAATTGGAACTCCAGGCAAACTCATTACCATTTTCAGTGCTACGGCCAAAACCATTTATGACCACAGCTCACCTAAAAGGGCTGATGGCCATGGATATAATGGTCACACCTGTCTGCTGCCCTGCTGGCCTTCGATACACACATTGTCTACCGTTGAACATAAACTCATCGTTACAACCTGCACATTTAGCCTGTACGTACATGGAGAAGTGGTTACGTATTCCGCCGTGGTCGTTGTGAAAACTTCTGCTGAAATAGAAAAACAACAACCGCTCACTCAGGCACAGAAAAGAGCGCTAAGCTTCAGGCTTTTTACATAACAGCCAAATTGATCGGGCTGTATTAAAACAGCGCATCATGTATTAATTCTTAGTACAACATAATTGGAGCAGACGTTCAAAATTTGAAAGCCAAACTGTTACACCTATGTGAGCAAAGACGAATATAGGGGGCCTACATGTATATACAAAACATCAGTTTATACACTTGTTAACGGCGACGTGCAATGAGTGACACACTGAAAACAGCAAAAAAACAGAAAAAGGTGATATCACTCACCATCACATCGTCTAACTGCCAATGTGCTGTTGAATAATATCACCTTTTTCTGTGCATGCTCCGTGTCACGTGACCTGTAGGCAGGGGGTCTAAAATGACCACATATTTGGAATTCCCGAGGCCATATTGCTTATTCACTATACAACTTTTATGGGTCTACGATGACGATTAAGGGTTGTTTATAGGTGAAATTTTTATAGAGGAGCGTTTTTGGCCGAAAATTTGTCCGTTTTTGGGCCCAGTTTTCGACTTTGGGGGATTTTTTAGGGTTAGATATTAACTTCAAATTTTGGTTCCCGAAAAGGTTTGACCCTTGCGTGAGGCCGCGTTGTCTGAGCCATCGCACGTGAAAATCCGCCGGGCGGTCTGACCTGTAGGTCGGTTAACCAAAAAAGGTTACTAGAAAAAAGGTATACTAGAAAAATTTTCGTTATATTTCACCCATTTGCCGAGAAGTCCCCAATGGACGGATTTGCACAAAAGTTTGCACAGGGGGTCGTCTTGTGGACGTAATCACCTGTTTCACATTTTGTGTCAATCGGTTGAGGGGTTTCGGATCTGCGTGAGGTCGAATTTTGCCATTCTCCGTTGACTTAGCCGGTCGCCATTAACACAGGGCTGCGCTACCGCTCGCCTGTGACGGTGATTCTGTCTTGGTGTCTTGTGTGTTGTGTGTGTCACGTCCTGGTACCGTTCCAAGACCAGGTGAGATAGAGACTTGTGGTTTTTACCGTATGATAGCTTAGGGTCTCTAGTATTTCGTGACAAAAGTTTATGACGTGAAATTAATATTTAACGTATTTATTCAAAAAATTCCAAAAAATGGCGCCTATGGGAAAAATTAAACAATAATTTAAACGGTCATAACATTGGCTGTGTATAAGATAGACTCGTAATTTTTGGTTCTGGGGTATGGTTTTCAGGGATGGCCAATCTAACAGTGTCATCCAAATTTACGTCGGGCTCTTCCTGGTTGCCATGGGAACAAAATTTGGGACAAAATGGGCTATAACTCGGCTTCTGCTAGAAATATCTGCAAGATCTTTGCGTCTATAGGGGGTTTTTCGGGATTGAGCTATCGAATGCTGCCAAAAAAATTTTCCCGCGACTTTCCCTGGTTGCCATAGAAACGAAATTTGAGACAAAATGGGCTATAACTCGGCTTTTGTTAAAGATATTTGCGAGATCTTTGTGTCTATGGGCTATATTATTATAACAAATTATGGTGGCGTGCTTCTAATGGTATCAACATCGATGACCTTGCACGACCTTGAACATAAAAAATAGAGGATTTTGTGATTTTGTGCGATTTTTGGCTGCACAAGAGTGAAGTGCGACGAAATAGGTGGAGATAAACTGATATTAGCTGCGAACAGGAACAGCCATAAGCTCTCGCGCGTCTCATGAGCATTAACTCAAATTTCTTGTTACCTCAGATACAAAATGCGCTATGCAGTGCATACCCAACTTTTACCCATGTAGCCCAGAATATAGGCCCCTATTCCGTTTCCGTGTGCGTAATGAATGTGATAACTATTGTCACTAGAAAGCTCAGAGATCACGCGCTGAAAACTAATAAAAAATAAACACGAACGGTATATAACACTAAATGGCGTGCGCTTATACGGCTATAAAAACGGAGATGAGTTTCAAAAATGTTCAAAGATTATTAGCCAACGCACCGTGAAATATGACAGTCGTGTAGAGAAGCCAGACGGCCAGCGTCATCGTGAATCAATCTTCCAGCGCTCAACTTACTGATACTCTGATACTGAACTTCCGTGTTTCTTTACTTATAACCATTGGATACCTGGCACGTGGTTTGGCGAGATTGTTTTTTTTATTGAGACGCCCTTTAAGACGCCCGTTTGCAGCAAAGCGTCGAGGCGCAAAATTATGCAGGAATCTGAAAGTTTCCTGGTTGATTGCAGCTGAAGACGTCACAGGTGCAGCAGGCGCAGTTGACGACTTGTTGACTGGTAGGTTAATCGTCATTTTTGAATGTCACGATTAATAACGACAGTAGGGCGTTATCGACACGAAGTCAATTTAATTATTAATTGATATGTGTCAAAAACGCCCTATTACATAAATCATTGTTGTGTCACATAGCGTTTTCTGCAGCAGACAATCGTCATCTGTAATAGGGTGTTTACATGATCCAGCAAACGTCCAGCATAGTTCCAGCAAATGTATTCAAAATACACGTGCTAATGCTGAACGTTTGCTAGACGTTGCTGCTATATGTTATAATGGACGAGCCAGCTGGATGTTTGCTGGACGTTTGCTGGACGTCTGCTGGAAGTTTGCTGGAAGTTTGCTGGATGTTTGCTAGATCGTGTAAACACCTTATAACTGGTTTGGCTTATTGACAATATCCTGTAAATCATAGTCATTTTGGCAATCCGGAAGTCTCACTGGTTATCGCCGTTATGAAATGATTGATCGTGTAGCTTCTTAATATTGTGAACTTCTTAATATTAATCATAATTTTTAAGGCTGGGCAGGGATACTGAACATTAATCTTAGGCTAAATGTTGGCTCAGACTAGAAAATGTTGTCGACTGTGTACTTCTGCTTGAATGCCAAATTGTCAATTGCCTTGATTCGCAGTCATAAAACGATTTATCATATGGCTTTGTGGTGTTAATCATATTTTTAAAACGGCATGTTTAAGTGAACAGTATTTATAAATGTTTGCCCGATAAAGTTATTTGTGTAAGTAAATTGCTAGTTTTTTTCTGTCTGACTGTTTTTTGTTTCTGTTTTCCCAGTAAGAGGTACCTTAGCACTGATGTACAAATTGAAAAGTAACACATATTTATACAAGTAGTAATTAAAACTATGACTACAAAAGAGCTTTTAAAGGGTACTTGTCCGTTAAATCACCCGCAACCGAATTATTCTTGTTAAGGCTAACGCTAACACTAACCCCAACCCTGACCCTAACTCTAACTCTAACCCTAACCTTAACCTTAACCCTTACCCTATCCCTAATCTTAACCCTACCCTTAGCCATAACTCTAGCAGTTAATTCGGGTGCGGGTGAATTAACAGACAAGTACCTTTTAAGATACGAATTCCATACAAGTGTTTTACAATTTTTAGCTTAACAGAGTAATTTTTAATGACCAGTGATTAGCGTCTTAAAGGATTAATTGAACAGCTCAGTGGAAATAAGTAGCAAATTAACGGACTAGAGCTCGTGCCAATAAACAGCCAGTTTATGTTTTTCTGGTTTAACTGCGAACGGATTATTGTACAAGCTTACCAGATTTATCTAACACTTTGTGCTGTCATTATGAGCTCGATAGATAGATTGATTCATAACTGCTGTAGACCTATATGCTGTCACCAACTTTTCACTGCGCGCTGCGTCACGGCGCGCTTCTGCTGTTGAAAATGAAAAATCGAGACTTTTTTATGATCTTTATTGACGCGCTACAGCTATGCTAGTAGGCGTCTTTGGCATAGTTGTCGTCCGCCGGTAGTCTATCTGTCGTCGTCTGTCACGGATGTACCCTGGCTAACAGGTAGGTCATGGGAAAAACTTTTTAAACGAATATTCAGCCAAGTCTCTTAAACTTAGGTATGCAAAATTTTAGCGATCTAGTCTAAGGAAAGCATTCTTAAATTCGGAAAAAATGTAGGGGGTAAAAAAATGTGCGTTTTTCAAGGGAACACTGGCCATATCTCGGAAACGGTTAGAGATACGGCTAAGGTTATTATTGACCACTAATAGGAAGTGGCATACGCTTTTTCAGATAAAATAAAAATCATCGACCTTAGATAATTTTCAAGTCAGCATTGCAACAGAAACTGTATAGGCTGTAACGCGTTTTCCCTAGCGACAGTTTGGCTTTCTTGTTTCGCTAGCGACGGATTCAGGGTGCGTTTACGTACGTCTACGACAACTGTTCACACTGATACGAGTACGGGTTAGTGTGAATTCCATTCCTAGGCTACGAGCAGTTTTTCGTGTTTTTTGTCTAGCATGTATGAAGTAAACGATTAGTAAATATCATGAACTTTATTCAGGCTATACAAGCTATGACGAATATTCACATGTGGGATTGGTTAAATTATTAACGATGTAGCGGAATATTGTTGTTATATTCGCGAAACATTTCCTCGATTCGATTTCGCTGGAGTTAGTCGGTGTAACTTACAAGCGTTGAGTTATGTGCTGGTGCGACTACGACTGACCGTGAACGCTCAACTCGTACGGGTGAAGCTTGTACGAGCCGTAAACCGAAACCATGCTGTCTATGTGAACGCACTCTTAGACAGCAAATTAACGAGCCGTCAAAAATTATTGACATTGTGGTCGTCAGAGCTCTCTAGCTTAAAAAGACGCGATGTAACTTCTGTGGATCAACTGTGAGTTTACGTTTAAGCAAACCACCGATTATTGCAGTCAAATATAATGCTGGGCCCGCCACTTAACGAATCGAACAGAACGGACTTTCAGTTGACGTCCTATCTCTTAAAAGAAAATGAAGCATTTCGAATAATCAAGAATTTGTAATAAAATTCGGATTGCCACTTGCACTTCCAAACCCCACAAAAATACCAAAATTTGTTTACCGCTTTTAAAGTTGAAACAAACAGATCTCCAGAACATAACCTTTGGCAACATAGTTAAAAAGTTCGGGAAATTTATACTAAATTTTAAAAATGTTTGAAAACGTTCTAGTTTTACATTTATTCATGTTATTACCAGACTACTTCAACTTTGCTTTAAATTTTTTTAACTAGGTTATGCACAAAAGTTCACAAAATGTTCATGCATTCAAGTTCCGTATATCCACTCGGACTGATACTTAATTAAAATCGTGTCATTTAAATACCAGTCAGTATTGTCATTATTGTGGCCGATTACTTAAATGCTGTTTAGTGTTTACCATGAGTCAGTCCATTACTCAGTTTTGACGTTTTTTTATTCACATATCGTAAAAATATTGTTTTTTGGAAAGCATGTCAAAAGTTCAGACAACTAATCAACTAATTTAATGTAATGTGTTTCAAAAAGTAAAGGGCTAAAAGCGAAATATCACAAATTCACACAACATAATACAGAAACGAAGTATATAAATTGATATAAGTATGTTTGTTGATTCAGTGTACGACAGATAACTTTTTATACAACTACATGAATTAAATTCTTGAATACAGTGGCGTATTTAGGATTTGCCAAAGGGGGGCCATGGCGAGCGCGCAGAGCGCGAGCCTATAACGGGGGTCTGGGGGCGGAGCCCCCAGCGGGGTCAAGGGGCAGAGCTGAAACACTTTTTTGCTTTTAAATGTTCAATGGAAGCCGCAAATTCGCCCATTTTTTTCTGAAATTCGGAAACGCAGAAAATCACAGCGTCATATCAGATGCAATCTCACATGGCGATTTTAATCGAATATTGTATCGGTATGAAAAAAGACCATCAAACATTGTTGAATTTTGTAATTCTTGCTGAAAAACGGCAAAAACGCACCTTTTCATATAAAGTCGTTTTAACAAATTTTCATGATCGGGCCAAAGGCGGGGCATCGCCCCGTGGCCCTCCCCTTAAATACGCCACTGCTTGAAAAATATATGAAAAATGCACACCGTTTACTCCAATGGCATGTGCGTCAACTAGTACAGTACAACGTCAGATGATTTTATATCACAACTATTTTTTCAAACACAAGAAAAAAACACAGATGCAATGCATGATGTGCGATAAACATTATGTTGTTATTTGACAGATAAAGTGTCATTCAGTAAGCCACGTAAATACAAATGTGAAGATTTAAATCTATACTTTGCTACGCTTGTTTATCAATAAAATTATCTTTATCGTTATTATTATCAAGGGAACAAGTTATACTAAAGAGTCATGTTTTTTTGTTACGTTTATTGTCTTCAACGTTTAGCTTTGTCGAGAAGAAAATATGGACAAAAATCAAAATAAAGCTAAAAACAAAACTATTAACAGAATAAGTTGAATAACAACGGTTTAACACTAACAACACAAACATTTAGTACCACGATATGAAAAAAATATAAAAAAAACAGTCAGATAAATTAATGTAATGGTCAGATTGTGATTAAGCATTTAATACAAGCATTAGTAAATGCATTAATGCAAGCTGAAGCAAAAAAGAAAAGGTCGAAAACTGCTATGTCGCTGCTTACATATCTCGTAACCAGAACCGATTTACAACTCAGAACTTGGGTAGTGGCTGCCACCTCAATCAGCCACGCTAGACCTTTTCCCCGTAGCCCGTAAGCTACTACTCATTTCCCCGGTTTTTCTCGTCCCGTTGAGGACAGGAAACTGAGTTGTCCCTAGCACGCAGTAGGTAGCAACTTGCCCACGGTTGCTTGCACAAATTTATGCAATAACGGCTTACAATAAAGTCGACAAAATTGCATGCACGTCGTGTCTAGTTAGTTCTAGTCACTATGGTTAAAGACAAGCTGCACTAGACTATTCCTGTTCACAAAAAATAAAATAATTATAGCGGTGTTGAACGTGCTCAGAAATTGATGGCTTAGGTTATCACAATGTTGGACAGATCGATAGCGACACCTGTCAAACGGATGCGGAGCCATCTCTTGTTTACCAGCGTCTCCATCTTCCGCCGCTGTCGTCGGAGTCTGCAGGGGACTCTAGGTTGCTCTGATCCGAGACATCTTCGTCGCTGTCGTCCGACTCCTGACTTTCAGCGGATTCTTCCGTCTTGCTTGACTCACTGCCTCCCCCGCCTCCTCCTTGTCCGTTCCCTTCAATCAATCAATCAACAGTCCTAATCGCTTTCATTTCAGGCAACAAGGCTCATAGGCTTACAAAAATAAGGTTAAAACACACACAAATGATAAACACACCAGCAAAATAGCAGAACAGTAAAACACAACAACAAACTTGATTGAACTAGGCCTAATATGCCAACTCAAAATTCTACGATATATAACTTACATGAAGTTCACAAAATGTGTAAAAAAAGTTCCTGCATTATCAAGTGCCAAGACTAGGTAATCCAAGATTTCCCAAGATGTTGCAAAAATTTCTATTGCAGCGTTTAAAGCCAAAAATGTTTATGTAGCTGTTATAACGGTTTGGGTCCGCCACAGCCAAGAGCCGCTATAAAATAAACGGGGTCTGCCAACGCAAGTCATACCCATCTCTTAACTCTATCTCCAACCCTAAGTCAAAAGATCACTGGTCAAAAAAATGCAGCCACCCCATTCTTGGATTACGCTGATCTTTAGCCACTGTGGCCACCCTAAGCTTTGGCCGGCCGTTACAGTTATAACATGACCTCATCTCGGTGGCACAGCCAAAAATTTGTCTTGGCAGGAGGGGTGCCCTTCAGAAGCCAGAAGGACCGAAAATCGAGGTCAAAGGTCGAGAGCAGAAGAATGGTTCTTGGGGAGGGCAGCAAGCACTCTTCCCGCCAACCAAGGCAACCAGAGGAACGCTACAAACTGCCCCAGCGAGGCTCAGGTTGGAACCCCAATCGCAAATTAATTTTAGACGCATTAAAAGCAGAGAAAACGCGTCCAGTGGCTGCAAATAAAACACACGCACAATTTTTAAGCTACCGAAAAGTTCCGTTTATGGCAGTGCCTCACCTTGTCCGTTTCTCGATCCATCGCTGCTCCCATCGTTACTGTCGCCACTGCTCTCCAAGCTGCTATCACCGCTACTGTAACCGGTGCTGTCATCGTCGCTGGTGTCTTGGTCACTCGTGTCTTCTTCGTCACACCATGGCAGTGGCGAGGTGCGTATCTGCTGGCCATCGCTAGCATCACTATCATCATCTTCGGGTACCATCATCCACTCGCAGCATTTCAGCTTGCCCGATATCTGACGCAGCGCAGGTCTACAGAAGCGCTTGTGACGTCTGTAATACAGAATATTCTTCTTGCAGCGTAGCATCTTTTTTGTCACTGTTAGAACACAACGACACCCGCCAGCGGTAGCGCTAATAGTAAGCCTAATAGCATAACTGTTGCAGTATGCCCGTTAATTTTACCAAGTAAACTAAAGAAACCGAAACTGATTTTAGCAATACTGAAACAAGAGAAATTAAACAAATACTGGTGTGTAAAAGTCAAAATATTATTAAGAAAAATACAGGTTATGGAAAACTGAGATAAAAAAAACTAAAAAATAAGGCAGCAATGCGAACTAAAACGATATAAAAATTTAAGGAAAAAACGACAAGCAAGAAAAAAATCAGCCTAAGAATAATCCGCGATCGAAATCAGTTGTAGGCCTACGGTACTAAAAATCTACAAATGTTGTCGATAGATAAAGTATTGTGCGCGCTGGACAGTTAGAAATGCCTGAATCAAGATTGACGATTGGTCCTCTAACAACGAGCGAAGACGTCGGCCCACTGCCGTCATGACATGCGATCGTCTACCTGACTATAATAATATGTACTGGTCTACTGTACTGCGTAACCCTAACCTTAATTCTTAGCACTGGCACATAAAATTTTAAGCTGAAAATTGGCGCAACGGTTACACTTGCTCTGAGGAACGCTCAAACCAATTTTGTTTTCCTCTACAGGACCCATGCACTTTTTTGGTTTTCAATACAAAAGCACCTACCAGACAGACAAACGGAAAGGAAGACACACGAACGGGCAATATCCGCCATGCGGCCTATTAGTACGGCCGCATAATATAGGCCTACGTATGTGAAAATTTATGTAGTTACCTGGGCATTTGGCGCACACTTTTCTTCGCACCAGCACCGGCGTAGCGGTAGGGATTGTTGTGGTTGTAGTAAGAGTTGTAGTAGGCAGTTCGGTCACCGTCACATTCTCGCAGCACTTGAGCTTGCCGGATATCTTACGCAGCGCCGGGATGCAGAAGCGCTTATGACGTCTGTAATAGAGAAGACTTTTCTTGCAGCGTAGCATCTTCTTCGTCACTAGAACACGTGCGCGCCAAGTTTTAGTAGTAATAATAGCAGCATAACGAGCAGTAGCAGTAATATTAAATCGCTGATAGTCAACAACAGCGCTCTCCAACAGCTCTGTGACCGACGCGAGCGGTGCTCATCTCCGTTTCCAAAACCCCAAGCTAGCAGCGAGTGCAAACACAACTCAAATATATGGGCGGAACGCCAGACCTTTCACATATACTGCCAAAACCTCCTCAGTGGTTATGCCGACCGGTACCAAATGGTGACAGAGGCACAGGCATGTGACTGCGAACAGCTTGCCCACGATTGTTACCTAGCAGTGGATCGGCCGAAAGTCGAACCAGCCATCTCGCGATCCCTAGGTTCGACGAGCTACCGTTAAACTACCAAACCAAGGTAGTGTATTATGCGTTAAAAATCTCCCTACCTTAC
>Ga0209367_1008364_pt1 | contig 14148 bp, 5 predicted proteins | sample WorMetLIZISLAND2_FD_187412 | JGI IMG/M metagenome (GOLD analysis project Ga0209367, IMG submission 187412) | Marine gutless worms symbiont microbial communities from Max Planck institute for Marine Microbiology, Germany - Olavius geniculatus... ... | reverse complement strand
ATTTTAACCTGTTGGAAAATGCTCTTCGTTACAAAAATTGTTTTCCAAAAATACAAAATTTGGGCAAGGCAATCCTTGTTTTGGGGAACAATTAAAGGCAAAAATTGACATTTTCAGCAATAACAATGGCATTCCAAATATCGAGAAATTGCAACAGTCTGTCCCGTTTCCGACAACTTTTTTAACCCTTGCACGACGCCGCCGATCCGAGAGCGTTAGAATTTAGAATACACACTTGACAACGAGACAACAGTTACTGTATTTAACTGTAGCTTATAGAATGCGTAGGCCTATAGAACCGACCTCGAACTAGAGTGTAGAGGGGAGATTCAACGCGTATTTGAGAACAGGCCGCTTTCAACGACGATTCGCTCGAACAGTAACCTGCAAATAAAACAACTATTAGACCCCTACTATTATACCGTTATTGATGCAGCTAGTGCTAACACTACTGCTAAAATTTTCATCATTATAAGATCGTCTTATACAGGTTGGCCACATTACAAGTTTTGCGCGTCGGTCCGTCCGTCTGTGCCGTGCGCGTTTCTAAAACTCGAAAACAAAAAGGCGCAAGAAACCGATAAAACGTTTTCGAGTTAGGAGCCACTTTTGGGTTCAGTAAGTCAAAAAACAGGGATAGATTAAAAATTGCGCAGTGCACGGCAACGGACTGATAATCTTAGCTTGCTATAAGAGCCTATTTTTTCCTATTGTACGCTGGTCTATTCTATCGTTTGCACAGTGAAAAGAGTTCTGTCAGTTGTCATTACTTTTGTTGCAGTGTGAGGGCAGTGCCCCCTATATTTTAGCTTGTGGGAAAATCGTTTGCCAATTTTTTTTAAATAAGCAAAAATCAATCATTTTGAGAAATTTTTGAAGCATAAAACTAAATTGTGCGCGCCATAAAATCCTGAACCGGAAATTTGCAGCCATTTGTCGGAAAAAACATACAGGAGAAAGGAGAGATTGGATGGGGTGGCTTGTCGCTTCAACTTTTGTGACCCACGACGTCGCTGTGCGAGAGAACTCGCGTACTCAATAATTAGGAATCAAAGAATCACATCCCAGTGATTACAAAGCTGGCCCACCGTAGTGAATTAGTGATGTGCGTGCTCGAGTGGTTTTGTAGAAAAGATTATTATTCTGCGAGGACTGATGTAGGCTACTGACAATCGATGCACCGAGATAACGCTAATCCGACACACACTCGGAACGGAAGCAAGTCTGATCAGTCACGTGACGTTACGTAACGTAACTACGCGTCTTCCTCAGCAGCTTCGCTTCCGCGCTAATGACAGTGAAAGGGCCGACCGTCTGTACTAGAGTCTGCAGCTGGTAATACATGTGGCGACCTCTGTCTAGCACGGATGAAACGACATCTGATCGAACCGCTGCAGAATCTTCACAAATGGCGTAATCGCGTTTGGGACAGGTTAATACCCAGTGAAAATAGAAAATACAACAAAAAAAATGACAGCAAAGTATTACACAGAGCATTTAAATTTGTATCTGCACTGCCTTTCGGAGCTACCAGTTTTGTGTGTGTTTGTGCCATAAATGTCACTTTAAACACAAACATGCACTTGAAATATAGAAGTTTACCGATACTTTACTGCAAAATCGTGTACGTACTTTCTTTGTATTGCAGAACGTTTCTGTGCTGTCGAATCAACAACAGACACGTAAAACAGTGGCTCTCGCTGCAAATCGACGACATAGCATCATCAATAGCCCTATTATTTATTGATATTAAACTAGATATCTCTACTGTAACATAAGTTTATTAAACGAACACGTACACTGTTAAGCAATGACTCAAAAATGTGAGTGAGTGAGTAGGGTTTAACGTCCCACCCGACACAGTATAGGTCATTTTGGGGACGGCCTTTTCATGCAGAATGCACACAAACACATAGTAATGGAACGGTAAGTTTAATCTTTACAGTAGCACAAAAAAGCTAAACCTAAAATTGTAAGAACTTCATTATACACGTGAATAAAAAATATGTAATTAACAACAATGGTATTTCTAATAAACTTCCATGTTATCGTCCAGACAGTAATTAATTTCAGAATGCTGTCTATTGGACGACAGGACACAAGAGATAAATGTAGGCTATGGTTCACTAAAACGTAGGCTTATGTGGCGTAATAAAATTGTCTGATATATCTGTTTATACAAAAAATTTGAGCAAAGCGTTGGCGACGGTGGCGCCTCCTTGTGAATGATATAGACTTGCGCAGCCCGATATCGCGAAAAAAATCCGTAAACCCCTCTATTTTGGCGTTCAAGGTCACCCAAGGTCATTGAATTCGGCGCCAATCGACAGCCAGTATACGATTTCCTATTAGTGATTAATAGTAACCTACGCCTTATCTCGCACCGTTACTGAGATACAGCGAGTTATAGGCCAAAAATCACAAATTTTGACCACCCCCCTCTCATTTAGCGACCTCGTTCGGGGTGACCCCCTTCGAATTTATGAAAAAAAATATGAAATGCATTCAAATACTACTAAGACCACGGTCGCACATGCTCGTGTTGTTAATCATTGGCTTTGTATTTAGAGTGATATTAACAAATTGATACGGATGCAGTCACGCGTGAACAAACGCACTGGCGTAGCCATAGGAAAGAAGGACGAGGGCACTGGAGGCACGTGCCCCACCTTTAGGAGGCTACTCAGTAGTAGTCAGTTACTCAAAATAGTGCCAAAATGCATCAAAACACGTCATTCTCACACCAAAAATTTGAAAATTTTCTGGGGAAGGGGCACAGCCTTCTCTCCATACCCCTTCCACGTGGGGAGAAGACACCCCTCCCCATACCCCACTCCTCAAGTGCCCCCCACTACAACTAAATCCTGGCTACGCCACTGAACAAACGAAGGACTAGCTGTGCTGAGTGTACACCACACGACCGACTGTCGGTCAGCGTGGAATGAGTTGCTTAAAACTCACTCATCCATTCGCTCCAGACAACAAAAAATTGACCTCTCTGACATGGTCGTCATCTCGGTTATCATAACAAGAAATTTGAGAAAAGCTCACGAGACGCGCGAAAGCCTATAGCATTTCCAGTTCAGTAGTTATAGTTTCGAAAATCGCATATCACTTGGACTCGGCCCATCGGGACCCTAATACACATCAGCCATAGGCGCGTGTGGCGTTGGCGACGGTGGCGCCTCCTTGTGAATGATAAAGACTTGCGCAGCCTCGTATCGGGAAAAAAATCCGTAAAAACCCCTATTTTGGCGTTCAAGGTCATCCAAGGTCACTGAATTCAGCGCCAATCGAAAGCCAGTATACGATTTCCTATTGGTGATTAACAGTAACCTAGGCATTATCTCGTATCGTTACTGAAATACAGCGAGTTATTGGCCAAAAATCGCAAATTCTGACCACCCCCCTCTCATTTAGCGACCTCGTTCGGGGTGACCCCCATCGAGTTTACGAAAAAGCTTTACGGTTCCTGAAACTAGAGTCTTCCAGGCAGCCGAAGGTGAAAATTTGGAGATCCTAGCTTGGACCGTTTTTGCCTGATCCACCCGTGTGACGGACAGACGGACGGACAGAATTGCGATGGCTAAGACGCGCTGAAAGCATAGCTGCTTTCGCGCGTAAAAATCACAACGACCCAACAAGGCACCAATTAACTGACCGGTTGCGAAAGAGAAAGTAGTCCCGGTTGTGTTCGACGCAATGACCTTTGGTGGTGATGACGCGATCACGGATGAATACGTCGCCAAGTCCGCTCTGAAAGTAGCGACCTCTCCACTGGCGCGGAAACGCGCATGACGATAAACCGACTTGTTCACCTATAGATATGAACCAAATCAACAAAAACAGGTTACACAGACACTGGCTGAAGTTAGATATAGATATGCCTAGCTATACGTCACTCACTGTGTAAAATATGGGGTCATTGACCTCAGGAAAATTGGAGATGGGGGTCGATCACACAGCCAAAATATGCAATTGCAAGTAAAGGTGCCACATAGCGAATACAATTAAGCGAAAATGGATTCCACATTATATCAAATTGCTTTAGGTCTTGTTCTCATCGTGATCGATCCATCGCTCATAAGCTCTATGGGCGGTCAAAAGGCGGTCAACTTTCGGATTCGGCTATACGTTATGTCACTTCCGGCGGTCTTTCTGTTTTCGCCTAAAGTAAAATATCCATTATCAATCAACCTCTCGATTGTTCAGATATACAACCTATAGATGTGTCGACTGAAAGTGGAAATTTTACTATCAGGCAGAAACCGAATGTGGTCATATCCGACCGAATCAATACAAGCAGATAGACGCTGATGTGCTGTCGACCGCTGCCCAATATCAATTTGACACACGATATACGCGGGCGGGCACCTCGCTAGTCGCCAGGCCTATATTAGCTCGACGTCATCTCGGCTATCGTAAAATATTCACTGCCAAAGCACCTATACGACGTACAGCCGTGGCATAATCCACTGCATTAAGTCATGTCACACCCGGCTTGACGAGACGGACTTAAGCGTACAACGGTTGCTATGACCACGCCGGGAAAATACTGCATCTGTGTATAGATGACGGGGCGACCTAAGGTCAACCGAGAAAACATTATAAATTATTTGTTAGATTATTTGTTGCATTTCAGTATTTGCCAATTGTGTTTTATTTTTGTGTGTGCTTTGTTGCATAAGTTTTGTCACGGTAGCTTTGGGTGTAATAGTATTAATGATATTTATAAAATTCATACATTTTAGAACTATAAGCTTACTTTGTCGACACCGTCATTATCAAATACGAGATCAAATGTTTGTTAGCCTTTTATAAGTCGACCAAAAACACATCCACAATATTGTGGGAAAACGTAGGCCTAATTGAGTATTATTAATTATTTTTTCTATATACTTTAAGTCAGTAAACGAATAACCCATACGGTCGCGAGGTAACACCCAGAACATAATCATTGTCTGCCTTTGAACGTCAGAAACGTAGTTAAAACGCGGATAGCAGATGATATGAAAAAGGTCTGAAAGTCACAAAATGTGAGAAGAAACCCAATTAAAGAAGCCGTGTCACAGGAACATGTTTATTGCGTCGCCACGAGAGTTGTAGGCCTAGTTGTTGTAAGTAGCAAATGATTTAATGTATGAAATCCTTAGCGGCATGTTTACGTTACTGTAGGTCTACAAGCTTATATTATCATTCCACGCATCATTATAGATTTATTTTACGCAACTAAAACGACGCGAAGACGTAACTAACGAGGACGGCTAACTTTACGCTGCACTGCGGTCGTTATAAGGTTAGTTACGGCGAACGTGGGACCGGCTGCAGTCCGTAGGCCACGTGACTTAGTCACGTGACTTATAGGAAGCTCTAGAAAGGCGTCGCGGTCGAGGACCGTCGTAATCTATGCAAGTCACGTGTTCCGCAGAGAGTCGGTGAGCGCGCGGTGAAATCAGCGCTAAATAATTGCCGGGCGGGCCCGACGCATCTTCTCGCCCCTCTGCCGTTTCGGCCGCGAGACGTCAAGATGTAGATAGCGCGCTGCGAGGTACGGCTTGCGCTCGGAAAGGCGCAAATGGAATCTAAATGAGAAAGTCTAATGGAAGAACGAAGGAGCTTCAGCGACACAACACGACAGGCGGCGCTAGCAGCAGCAAGGTGTGACGTCACACCGACCGTGATGACGTCACTAAAACACGCACGCACGCACACACGCGTGCGCTTTTTCCGTACGACTGCACATTCAGCGCGTGCGAGATGTTTACGCTGATGCGCTACGTGAATTTAAGTTTTACTCACTTACTAACTTTGCTACGGTAATTACCCTACAATCAGTTTAGAAAAAAAGAATGTCTCGCTTGTAATACTACGACTTTGGATTGCCATATCGGATTATTTTGTGCCTGAGGATTGGAAGGCCTCGCAACCCTGACATTATGACTGTTGACCGAAAAATTAAACCATAAGTTAATCTTGTTGTTAGAAGTTTTTTTCCGGATTAAACCGTTTTGCAGTATTCTTGTTGCTGATTTGAAAACAAGCACGACATAGACAAGCATAGGGCGAACTGATATAATCAACAGCGCTCGCAAACATGGCAAACACAGTTTAACTTTAAAAAGCAAAAAAAAAACAAATGTTTAACTGTGGTGCAGTTATTCCGAAAAAAAACATTTGCTACGAATAGCCCACTTTTATCAATAAAAAAGTTTTAAATGCGGAAAATGTTGTATTGATATTTGATAATGCTTTTAACGCTCACTACCTCCGTTGGGTGGCGCCATGGTGGATAATAGACGTTTGAAGCTTTTGTAGGTTTTCTCTGTGAACCCAGGAATAATTGGTAAATTATACAGAATAGACCGCAGTCTGCAACAAAATGCAAATTGCACACTCGTATCTGGTGACGTCATCTTGACGGTAGCAACTTGTCATGTGTGACGTCACGTGACGTCATATGTGACTCAATAACATGCGGAGGTGGCGCCATCTGTTGGTGGCGACGTGAACGGCAACACCAGATTGCATCCGATATTGAATTAGCCTAGCGTGCGACGACATCTGGCACAGTGCAGCTATATACCATACGAACTACTATAGGCTAACGCAGACCGCAGGCATGGGCTGTCCCGTATCCTCATTGTAAAACAGAAATAAAACAGAAACAGAAAAATAATCGATTTTTTACAAAACGAAAGGACAGAGAAAGACGACTGTCTTAAGGCGACAAACTTACAAACGACAGAAATGGACTGAAATGCATCCACAATAATTCCAGTTAAGATCGGTTTATTTCATTTCTGTTGCTTTGTATGTTTTTTTTTTGATACTATCTGGCGTCGTTACCAAAGGCAGTTTTGCGTTAAGTCACTTTTAATCAAACACACTTACTATTGCTACGGCAGCCGTACAAATAGCCCCTAAGCTATTCATCCGGCTGCCGAATAAATGCTTTAATTAAATCACGTTAAAACACTATTTTGCGACAACTTAGTTTTTATTCCATATTTTGTTTTATTTAACACAGTATGAAGATGTCAAGAAGCAAACCCAAAAATCCTGTCATTAGACTGAGAACGAGGCTTTTAGAATGTCAATATGGCGAGTTTCGTTAATATTATGATTTATAAAAAAAAGTTTAATATATAAGCAGACATGTATTGTTAGCGCAATCGGACACCGCTAATAATTATGCCAAGAAATCTGAACTATTAGTTTACAACGCTAATTAACTTGCTGACCCTTTATGATCATGCGCGTGGTCTAAATCCCTCCGCGACTTCACAACTGTAACTACCATCTCTGCTCTCCAGCCATTAACAAATCTTTACTGCGTGTTATGTCTAAACGAGGACAACTCAATTTACTCAGAGCTATAATGTGATTGTAAAAAGTCATGTCCTGGGTGAATAATTGATGCACGGTGGTTGTCATTGTGTAGAAAGCAACTATGCCTACTTAACGTCGTCAATTCATCGCTTGCACAGACGGTGTTCTAAGTACGTTCTGATATGAATAGAAAACGTCTTGCAGACGCCGCCCATAGACGTGGAGAGATCTGTGATAGGCTTGTACATTTAAGTGCGCACACAATAAATGCCGAAACTTCGTCCGTCTTTTACATTCTTTTTCTCTTATGGCATTACCCGCAGACGACGTCAGTCATGTCGGAGGCTGCATTCAAGTGCGTCAGTGTGAGGTCATGCATTTTGAACGCCTCTTGAGTTCGGTGATATCTGTTCAGAAATGTTCACACACTTGACGCTGAACCTTGGTTCATGTCTCACATTTCTACCCATTCTCTTTTTATTACCACATCAGACAAATAATAACGGCCGACGCATACAAGCCATCTTCTCTAGACTCTATGTCAGCAATATCAGGTCCCGCATTTCACCAACACACCCCTAAATTTTGTGACACCAGTTCAGAAATTGCCACACACGTACTGGATGCTGAAGCTTGCTCCATCTCTCACATTCCCGCATTTTTCCTACTTACTTTTCACGGTCCGTCATTGTCTGCAAAGTCCGTCAACGTTGGGTTCTGCATTTTCAACGAGCCGGGCAGTGAATAGAGGCCGGTGCCAATAGACATGGAGAGATCTGTCTGGACGACGAGACGAGATGTGTTCCTCTGAGAGAGGTTCTGTGCTGCCAGTGACAGCTGCGTCTCTGTCACTGCTGTGACTCAAAGTGCTGTCAGCCCGTGCAGTCGACTGGATGGCAGTCCACAGCTTGGCTGATGTCTACTGATCCTTGAGTGCGGACGCTTTGGGTGGTTAGGACAGTGTGTCGTGGAAATACATCGACGGCGTCTCAAGGCACGGACGCTTTCGTCAGTTTCATTCCAACGACGCAGCTGTTAATTAACAGTCAACTCGAACTCCAAAAATTTTTGATGTGGCGTTTCTTATTCGATGCACTGTTCCATTAACTGGACGGAGAGATCAAGGAAGACAACCAAATAAGTGAATAGAGAATAAAAAACAAGACATAGACACGAGGAACATACTATGGCGCAAGAAAGAGTCAAATGAAGATGTCTAATTGCAGCCTCATCATCATACTGGTGGAAGAGAAAGAAAGAAGAAGAATAAGAGTGCGGTTGATAAAATTGTTGCAGTGTTCGTTCGTGGTAAACATAAAGGCAAGCAGAGCAAAAATTGTGTTGCTGTATAGAACTGAATTTAGTGCAGTTGCAGTCCAAAATCCACCAAAGTCTACACTACGGAAATACTTTTTATTCCGTATGTTTGCTTGTGAGCGATAATAGATGTTAAACTGCATACTACGTTTGTGCAGGCAATTGAGGCGAATTGCCTGTCTGATATTAATTAAGAACTGGGTTGTCCAATTGACATGATTTGTTTTATTTGAGTACAGTGCGTTAATTAAGTTAATAGGTTATAGTGAGGCAGTTTAGCTTATGTTTTACTTTCGCTGCCCCTTCCTAGACCCCACCGCCTTTTTGTATGAAAAGTAGGCTTATTTATTATGGTCGTAAAATTAGTGAAAAACATTGATCAACTGAAAACTGAAAGGAAAAATCTATTGCGGCCACACTATAAAGTGCCAAAATTTACTAAAGTGGCTGAAAACCAAAAATCTATGTTATAAGCAATATGTGTATGTTTTGGGTGGGAAACTGGTAGGCCTAATAACTTTCTGGTCTTGGCTGCCAAGTTTTCAGGCGTAATTTTGTCACGATCTGCGAGTACAGCAAACTGTAATACGCTATGACGGTGTTGAAACATACTTGATTCATGGCTGCGGTCGTCGATGACGTTTTCTGTCTGGAACTTGCGTGCTATATATAGACACGTGCGTCGAGGCGCGTTTTAGTCGTCATGCTTGACTGGAGTAAAATCGTGGGCGGTTATAACACTGGCAGTGGTGACAGACAAAAAGCTACTCAAGTCATGAAATAATGTGAGTGACTGAGTGTGTGGCTTTACTATACGAAAGACGCACCGGTCGCCACCCAAAGACCACCCAACGTGTCCGTAGACAGGACAACGTAATACCAGCCAAGATGTCACGCAGTCCGAGTGGTCGCCACGCCTGACGCCGGTGCAGTGCGACAGCGTCGGTCCCATGAGCTGCTGCGGTCACCGCATCGCCGCGTGGTGTTGCCAATGTCGCTAGTGTACTGCGGGGTAGTCGGGTCTTGTATAGCCAGCCGTCAAGCGCCCTATTCAATGACTGTCGTCGACAACTCACGCCGACAGGCCTCCCTCGCCACCGACACTGTCGCCGGGACCATTGCTACTGCGCGGTCCTGTTGCTGGCGCAGATTGGCGCACGAAGAACATTTTCCGGACGGCTAATGCACAAAATGAATGAATGAATAAAACATCTTTATTTTATGTTGCAGTCAATAGCTACATTAAAGATATCTGGTGCTGTTTGTTCGCGACGTATGGCGCTATACAAATGTGCTTTGATTCGTGCGATTGATTGACTGAACGCTAAGACCCATCTTCTCCATTTTGTCGCAAAAGTTATTTGGAAATTAAAAGAAAGCAATCAGCTGTTTCATTTGTTGTATTCTATCTACGACATTAAAGTGAGCTCAAACGACAAAAATAAACTGAAATGAGACGAGCGCTCGGCTTTCAGGTCAGTTCAGATCTGTAGCTCTGCACGCTTTTCAACGATGAGAAAATTAGGTCATGCTTCAGTTAACTGGTTTTGCCAAGCGAACATGGTTGGTTACTTATGGTTAATATAGTTAAACGGTCGGAAAGAAATGTCGGAAAATGTTTGTCATAACCCAGCCGCGCATGCGCAAAGAACGCATAAGCTTCAGCTGCAGCTTGAACGTCGTTATGGCAACAGCATCCCGCAACCGCAGTGCACTGATAGCCTACAGTCCGCAGCATGCGCTATAATAGTGATGAGTCAATGTTATCGTTTCTAATTCGATACTTTTTGACTTCATTCGTCGCAGTATCGATACTAGGGGCCTATATCACAAATGGTCTACGGCTTTGAGCTTTGCTCTATATAAAGTACTTTTCGTCGTACATCAAATGTCAAATACTATAGGCCTACAGACTAGTGACCGCGCACCGCATTGCGTGTAAGAGACGTGGCTTTACGGTGATGGCACTAAAATAGATCAGAATGTACGCCTATAAAATTTAAGCCACAAAACGTGCCAATGTCTTTTTATCGACAACTTTAGCTAACGTGGAATAATTTTAAAGCTGTTTTTTTTGTTTTTACTGCCGCTTTCATAAATAAACTGCAACCAGATTTGTCATCTTGCCTAATGTCTGCTGAAATTACCGTATAAGTGTCGCTTATAAAGCGGAATGTCTGTTACTAACAGTGATGTAGTCCTAAAGAACAAGATTTTGGACTCGAGACGCATCGAAAAAATAAAGTTTTGGTCATAAGTGTTAGAAATTTCAAGACTTTTGCTAACAATTTATTGCTACTAAATATTTCAACAACGTGTAATTTTATTACGCTAATTAACTAGTTATGTAGTCAAATAATATAATCTGGTTGCCATCGATTGAGATATCTAATCACATGCTCGCTGACGAAAATTGTTAATCGCCGAGTGACATTTATACGTTGGAAATTTTGATGCTGCATAAAAAGTCTTAGCGTTGGTCTAAACTTTCAAGTTTAATAAAAATTTGAAAGTTTGAAAGTTCAAGGCCTGCATCTCTGGTTACTGACGCAGCAATAACGTAAGGAGGACTGGGGCACTGACTGGGAAGAAATAGCAGAGGGAGCCATGCGGCGACACACACCGACGCGTAGGCCTGGGTCGTGTTAGCGAACGAGTGACCGGCACTCCCATGTCTTGACCACTCGCTGACCAAAACACTGACCACAAGGCGCATACACACAGACACCGTCGGACAGACGGACGGACGAACGGACGTCGTGTATAAATCAATTAACCTTGTCAGCGACTGAAGACACGCGCCGCGCTCCTCCAGTGCTAAGCAGTGCGCCCACCCGCAGACTGAAGGTCGATGGGTGTAATGCAATGCAATTTGAGTCAACCAGAACGTAAAACAGAGTGACCGCGCTGGGTAATTTTCGTTTTCGTACCAGTGTCACAGGAAATTGGAGAAAGATTGCGGCGAACATTAAGCAACTTTAGTCAGCCGAAAATTACTTTAATGTCGAGTTGACCAACACCTGGTAAATCCTACTCCACTTTTCATAAGAATGACAAAAATCTCTAATCTCTAAGCTTTATTTGATTTTGGTCCCTCAAATCTGTTTTAATATACAGGCGACATTTACAGGCATATGCCATTTAGAAGATCTTTGTACACTGTAAGTGACCGCAATGTCAAAGCGAGATAACTGTACAAACTGCAAAACTACGAGGCCAATAAAATGTAATTACTTGTGCCAAAAAAGATCAAGCTTGACTCGTTGTATATGTCTGTCAGCAAACTTGCTTAGAACATTTTTTTTAATAATTGTCATCATGGGTAGCCCGTGACATATTAAGAATAATAGTTTTAAGGCGTAATCGGATCAAAGTTACTTTTAATTTATAAAACATTTTTAACGCATGACATAAGCATGACAAGTGAGTGCATTCGAATTCTCAGTGTAGGCCTAATCGCGCTTAGTAGCAGGGCTAAAAATTAGTTTTAAAAACCTAGGTTTTAAATATTTTTTAAAAACCTACAAACCTCAAAAGTCTAATTTTTTAAAATTTTTTTGCTTAGCTGTAAAATTTATTACATATCATTTCATTTCATATTTCGATAATAATTTTCGAATCATGACGTCAATTACGTCATTTTGTCGCTTAGACCTACTCACAAGAAAGTGTACAAATGTTTTTTCTGAGCAGTAATGTTGTGTGCGGTGTTCATTGGACACTATAAACCAAAAGAAACTTTTTTTAAAAAAATCTCAAAGATGCTCAAATCCTTTAAAAACCAAAAAAACTTAAAACCAAAAAAAAATTCTTTAAAAAAATTTAAGGCTATTCCAGCACACTGTTTTAAGCTTGATGCCAACTGTTGGCAGTGCAACGTATTCTAATGCAGTGTAATGAACTATGAGCAAGGCTGTGTTAAAGTGTAGAAGGTTGTCAAAACCATGCCGGGTCGACTTCAACAGTCGTGGCATGTTTGTCAATAACACGGTGTGCTTAGCCGCGACGTACGTTAGTAAAATTAAAGTGTTTTTACTGTTTTGGGGCCCACAAACATTTTTCGAGTAATTTGAGCAAAGCTCACGTGACGCGCGATAGCAGCGGTCCTGCCACTTTGGCAATCAGTGTACTGCATACAATAAAATGATAATAATTTTTATACGCAATTCACTCTTAAAATGTGTGTTGCAACCCAAAATCGCAACAAAATATTAAAAACCCCTATTATTATTTCGGGGGCTCAAAGTCATTCAAGGTCATCGATGTTAACACTCCTAAGAAGCTCGTCACAAGCGCTTGTTATCATAAGCAGGATGTCTGTGACTATCTACAACTGTTTTCATGCTAGACGAGGCAATATCAGTAAAATTATCACTTTTTAGAGGGTACCCCTCTTTTACGCTTGCGTGCGCAGGCCTCCTCGAACATAAGAGGTCGGCACTTAAACTGCTAAAATTTGCGTTTAATGCTAAAAATTTAGTATGCAGGTTGTCTTGGTCTATCTTCAGGCATTTCGTTGCAATTCACTCTTGAAATGCAGCCAAAAATTGCGAAAAATTCACTAAAATCTCCTTTTGGGGATTCAAGATCGTTCAAGTTCATCGATGTTGATAAAATTAAAAAGCTAGTGACCAGTGCTTGTTATGGTAAACAACATGTCTGTACCTATCTGCAACTGCTTTCACACTTGAAGAGCCAATGGCGGCAAAATAACGTCTTTTTAAGGGGGTACACCTCTTTGACGCCCTCGTTCGAGGGGAACCCCTCTACCGAGAGGAACGAAATTTTGTCACTATAAACTAGAGTCCTTGGGCAGCCAACATTGAAGATTTCGTTATCATATATATAGCTTGCACAGTTTTGATACCGATTACGAGTGTGACAGACGGACGAACGGACGGACGGACAGACGCCTAGACGATGGCTAAGACGCGCAGTGGATTCTGCTATCGCGCGTAAAACTAAACTGAATCTCGAACGCTAATAAACTCAGGGACATACAAACTAATTCGTAGCCAAAATGGGAGCGATGTGATCAAGACATTTGATGAAGTGATAATAATGATGCTGATGAGTGTTAAACATCTGCTGATGACATGCGGCTGCTGCTGCTGGAATTCTGATGCTGGCTCGCCTTGCACTGCAGTCAACGCGCTGCAGATGTTTTCAGACGTTGTCAATTTGCACGAATCCGCTTACAGCCAGAAACGTGCATCGCGAACGTAGTGTTTTCATTTAGCTTCTTTGCTTCTAGCGATATACATATGACGTATTATAGCCTGTCATCCGTAGGCCTTATCTACACTGTGTCTCAAAAAATATGTCCCACTTTTAACTGTCCATATCTTTGACAAATATTAGCCAATTTTCGAAATTCTTTCACTCGCACACTCTTTGGACAATTTGCAATAAAGCAGTTATTGAATATCCCACCACACCATAACTGCGTCGCTACACTACCTTGTGAAATATAAATGCAAGAAAAAACTAGCAATACTAAGC
>Ga0209367_1008363_pt1 | contig 14148 bp, 11 predicted proteins | sample WorMetLIZISLAND2_FD_187412 | JGI IMG/M metagenome (GOLD analysis project Ga0209367, IMG submission 187412) | Marine gutless worms symbiont microbial communities from Max Planck institute for Marine Microbiology, Germany - Olavius geniculatus... ... | reverse complement strand
ACCCCCTCTCATTTAGCGCCCTCGTTTATGGAAAAGCTTTACAGTTCCTGAAACTAGAGTCTTCCAGGCAGCCGACGGTGAAGATTTGGTAATTCTAGCTTGCACCGTTTTTGACTGATCCACCCGTGTGACGAACGGACGAACGGACGGACGGACGGACAGACAGACAAACAGACGAACAAAATTGCGACGGCTAAGACGTGCTACAGCAGTGGCTGCTGTTGCGCGTAAAAACACCATAGGCCTATACTACCAACCGTTGGCGATTGTAGAATAAATGTGTTAGACAAATGCTTGCAGTGAGTTCACTAAACGCTAACTTATCCTGGGCCGAATTGTATTTTAGCAGTCGCAGAATCTGAATAAACTTGAATATAAACTCAACTACACTGCAACTTAGTTGTAACCATTGAAAAAACATTTCAAATCATTCTGTAGCAAAAAATGAACAGAAGTATTTACCACAATTTCGGAACAATTCAAATGAAAACGACAAGTAAGTTACAAAAATTACTGGACTAACGTTTTTTTGGAGCACGCAGCGTATCTTCTGCATGGCTTGGTCCGTGGTTTTTGCTTCAATCATCACTGGAGGATTCTTCAACCGTTCTGCACGAACTTTCTCACTCAGCTCGGAAACATACATCTGAAACCGGCAACAAACTAGAAACATAACGTCAGCCCAAGGATGGCATATAATGCGGCAGTCTCCCCATAGCCTATGACCCTCTAAGTTAAAAATTAGCACACCAGATATCTATGCTCTGTACGCAGAATGTTCACACCTTTTCAGATCAGAGCTGAGTGCCCGAACAAGATGGACAGGTGCAAAGACAAAACACATGGACAGACAGACCAGTTTCTAAATACCATTAAGCATTAGAGGTTAGTTTAACAATATGCACTATATAAATTTACACTTTGCTTAGTTACTTAATTACTTACTTAGTTACTACATCCATTCAAGAAATATTTCATAAACAAATGCTTGCATTCTCTGTGAATATTTCTGTGTTGACACTGTGTGATCATCCAGTTGACCTTTGACCTTTCGAGCCAAAAATTGGCACACTGCTGACTCCTCCCCTGAGGAAAGTTTGCAGCAACTTTGGTTTTTACACAATTTTTATTTACCGAATTATGAGCCCATAAGGGACAGACAAACAGAGTGACAGACAGAAGGACGAGCAAAAGCCAACAGGATGGCCGCAGAATAAAATTTACTACCATTACCACTAATAATTAACAAAAAATAATAATAATAATAAACAAATTTTATAGCACCAGGAAGTATGTTGATTGACTTCAGCATCTACGACGTTCAATGAAATGACAAAAAAGCCACTTCACTTTATTCCGAAGCATTGGACTGCACTTGGGCGATGTCTGACTGTCAGCGATGAAGACGTGTTCAGTCGTCGGTGAACTTTGCTGATTATTATTCTCAGCCAGAGCAGCAGCAGCAGCAGCAGCAGCTTGTGTTTCGCTGTCAGTGACACTAGTCGCTGTGTTGCCCACAGACTCACGTCCATTGTCAGGACTTGATAACGACAACTCGTCTTCATCGTATTCTTCTTCTTCTTCTTCACGCTCTAAAAGACACACACCACATCTCTAAGATCTAAGTCACTGACACACAACTGGCTTTTTAAAGTCATAGGCCAAACAATGGCCAGTGACGCAAGTGGGTCAACTGCCCCCCCCCTCTTAATGTTTGAACTGTCTGACAATTGTCAGAAGATTTTCTTCTTATAGAAGAAGAAAGCCCAGCTAATGAAAAGGGGAACGCCCGACAGTGGCACATGTTTGAAAGCCCACTGTGAATAAAATCTAAGCTCACCAATCCCAGCAAGTGACATTGGATACGATGATTTTAATTCTTCATTCACATACGCTAAAGGGCACAATCGGCCTTGCACGGCTGCTGCCATTAAAGCGGCCGAAAACACACATTTTGAAGGGGTACTTAAGTTTGACACCCATGTACAGAGGATTCTTTGAATGCGGAGGGCTGAAATTTAACCTAATGTAAACTATATTCAATGTTGAAAATTTCATATGCAGGTTCTCCTAGTCAATCTCCAGTAATTTCGGCGCAATTCGCTCTTGAATTGTGTGCTGCAGTCCAAAATCACCAAAAAATCCAAAAACCCTATTTTAACGTTCAAGCTCATTCACGGTCATTGCTTTTGGTGCTAATCGGAAGCCAGCATATGACTTCCTACTAGTGACTAATAGTAATATAAAGATTGTATTGCACTGTTTCTGAGATACGGCAACTTTTTGGAAAAAAAATGGCCAACTTTCTCTACCCCCTCTCATTTAGCGACCTCGTTCGGGGTGACCCCCTTCGAATTTATGGAAAAGCTTTACGGTTCCTGAAACTAGAGTCTTCCAGGCAGCCGACGGTGAAGATTTGGTGATCCTAAGCCCACTCTAACTGCAAATATAAAACATATTATCAACAAGATAATGTTCATATGAACAAAGAGTCTGTCCAATGCATTTCGATAGTTTAAATATACAGTTAAATATAATTAGTGAGCTATTTAGAGTAGTAAAAAAATCAAAATGTCCAATTTCAAATTGTACAGCAGCAATGTTTTTGTCATCCATCGCTATTATTATAACTAAACAATCAACGTTGTCAGTCATGTGACCATTCGAGTTGTCACCAGCGCTTCACTATAAATGGTCCACTGTAACCATGCACCTATCTTGCACCATTATGGAGATATGGCACCTCAAGGATAACGGGGTCACGACCTTGACCTTTTGGAGTCACGTGACATCGTCGGTCACATGACCATTTGACTCACGGTGGGTGACTTCCTATGGGTGGTCCATTGTGACCATGGGTCTATCTTGCACCGTTATGGAGATATGGGGCCTCAAAAGTTGGACTGACATAGCCTAAACACAGACGGACGCTCAGGTGATTTTATACTCTGTCCAATGCATAGGACATGGCATTGGACGGACAAAAATTCCAAGAACATGAGCACTATACTATCATCACTGGCTAGTGCCACAAGTGAAATGTAATAAAAAAGCTAAACCTGCCATCCATAGCAAACGAACGTTGTCACAAAAAAAACGAAATGCTACCATACCTATGAAATCACCAGCAGTCATAGGAATGCCAAACTCACGGCTCAAACAAAGAATTCTTTCAGCCGAAGGAAAAAGAGCATTGCGAACTGCACTACGTAAGCTCCGCGCACGACTCAGCTGAAATCACACATAAACAGCAAACTATATTACTATTACTATTATTATTTTCACCATTAGAAAGTTTAAAACTTAAAGATACAAAAGTGGCTAAAATCATCGGCTTGAGCAGTCAGCAGCCAGCAAACCTTCATGTAACAAAACACAATTAAAGCACTATGAAATAATAATAAATAGAAGCAGCAATACTAACAGCAGTAATAATACTATTGACTATTTTTTTATCTTATTATAAATGTGAGTGTACAAGTGCTACTGCCCGATAAAATATGATAAAAAAATTCAGAAAAAAATTTAACATTCCCAATGTGTACGACTAATGAAAAGTGATCTACAGCATGAAACCAAACAGAAAAGTGGGGAAAAAGCAACAGAAAGCAAACCAATAATTTGAAAAAATAACAAAAAACAATCCATTCATCCACGATTCAATTTCAAAAACAGTTTAAGAAAGGTCACTAAACAAATGATAAAACCTGTTGTAGTTTGGTAAGGACGTCAAAGCATGGCACCAAGCCGCGAATGTAGACCGTAGGATTGCGCATGACGGCTGTGAGCGTGTCGTAAAGTTCAACACAGAACATGTCCACGTCAAAACTAGCATACAAGCGCTGCTGAAAGCTGACGCCAGAGTGATGTAGAACCTTCACTTCTGCAACACACCAGATCAAGAGCATTTATACCCCCAAATTGAGAATCAAAATTGGACTTAAGGGGTCCCCCTCTTTCCATTCCTTTTCCGTTCCTCCTTTTCCTCCTCATCCCTTAAAGGTAAAGGTAAAAATGCCATACCCCAACTGGGGCGTAGGCGGGGTGCTCATCTCCCTTCCTTAGGCCGTTGAGCCCGTAGGTGGATAAACCACTTAAGTCTGTGACGCATACCCTGTGCGACGCCAGACCTACGGTTACCTTCACAGCCGCGGGGCATCACCGCCCTTTGACCGGACCTACCAAATTATACTGCTTGGTGAACAGAGGCACACGTGTGTGAACAACTTGCCTAAGGTTGTAACCCAGCAGTGTCCCAGTGCGAAGTCGAACCTGCGCCCCTGAGTGACCTCAGGATTACAAGTCCGGCACGTTACCATTAGACTGCCGAGCCACACTCATTTCCCTAATCTTTATCTACCTTTCTTCAATATCTTTTCCAGGTTTCTCTCTCTCTGCCCTTTCTCTCATCACGTCAGAAGCAACTAGTCTATCATAGACATTGGATGCTATTGCTGTAGTTACGAACAAATTAAAATTTGACTGCAGCCACAAAGCATGCTACTCAAGTAGACCACGTGTTACACTGACCACTATCATTTTTCTGTTTAATTGATCAGAGAGGCTAATAAACACATTTAAAGCTCATCTAAAAGAATTGCTACCAGATCTTGTTAGTGTAACAAGCCAGTGTGAACAACGAACCGGACAACATGTCACTGCAGATATACTGGTCAATATCTTTCCCGGCTCCTTTGCGAAGACCTTCTAGACAGACGAGATGAATGCATGGATCAGCGAGCCGGAACCCAGTCATAATGTCCAAGTCCGAACTCTCAGCCTGCTCTCTGCAATGCAACCACACCAGTAAGTCTAAGTACTTCATGGTTAATGGTACAAAAAATGTGAGCTAATGCTCACTAGACGTGGGAAAGCCAATAGCAGTTCCTGTTCGCAAACTGTCAGTCTATCTGCAGCCATTTCGTCATCGATGTTGATACGACTGAAAAGTGTTTTCACAAAAGACTGGCCAACAACTGTAAAATAACGACTTTTGCGGGAATACCAGAAGGTGAACGAGCCAGAGGGCGAACAAGCCAGGAAGCGAATCAGCCAGGCACAGGGGGCAAACAAGCCAGGGGGCGAAAGAGCCAAGGGGCAAATCAGCCAGGGGGCGAATGAGCCAGGGTGCGAACAAGCCTGGGGGCGAACAAGCCAGGGGCGAACCGGCAAAGGGGTGAAAAAGCCAGACACCGCCTGGCCATCCCTAAGTGAGTAGACAAAATAACAGAACGCCACTAGGGAGGGAATGGCAAGTTCTGCATAACCGTATAGGCCGTGTTGCTGGTAAGCACCACAATGCAACGAATGAACCTAGCAGTCTACGCAAAAATCTTCTTCTTTTCAAATCATAAGCATAATTACAATTATTGTAAGGTTCAAGAAATAACTTTATGCAATTCTTGAAAAAGTGCATAGGTTCATGTACAGAATAGAACATTGACAAATTGACATCGGTACCTTACTTGGTAAGTTTGTAAGTCATAAGAGCTGTTTCAATCTCATGCGTAGGAAGCCCGTCCAGCTGCAATGCCTTTGCATTGATGCTAATCACTCGTTCCAGCAGACTGTCCAGAAAACTGCTGTTACTGCGTGGGAACTTGTAGACAATTCGTATGTATGGACCCTACAAAAGCACATAAACAATAAAAACATACATACAGTGTACTCTACCTGAAACTGTTAAACACGACAACTAAAAATATGCAATAAATCAATGCAAAAAGTGACACTGAAAATAAATGTGAACTTATTATTACTGTTGTTACTGTTACTGTTATTCCTATTGTTATTTTTCTTTTCGTTGTCAACTGGTAATATAATTATTATTTTAGGCCCACAGTATTATTTTTGTTACTTTATTTCATTTTTAAAATTTATATTTCTAACGATCTATGGAATAAATGATCGCAAGAGCTAAAACATCCATACACTAAAATGGCCAGAGGCCCAGAATCTTAGTCAGAAACAGCAAAACTCTGGTAAAGAAAGAAAAAGTTGAACTGCTGTATAGTAATTGATATTATTGTAATAATCCCTGGTGTCATAAAAACAAGCAACATCTTTCCGTGCCATGCCAGCGTCTCAGCATATATGACCATTGGACAGTTTCTGTTGCCAGCCCAACTGTTTGGAGCTCATTGTTCGATGACCTTCGGTATCTGAAATGTACAGCGGACAATTACAGAAAGTTACTGAAAACAATGCCCTTCTCGCCGTACTTGCGTATCCAGCATAGATACGCGTAGAAGAGCTACATAAATTGACTTTTGACACTGACAGAACAGAATAATGACAACACATACCACAGAGGGTCAATGCTGCAACAAACCTGAGTTGACGGCTGAGCGACGGTTTGATCTGCTAACTGAGTGCCGGCGCTATTCAGCAGTGGAAATGCCAGGTTCACTTTGATTTTGAGTGAAGCGTCCGCCGCCATGTATTCACCAGCAGGCAATGCTGGCTCAACTGAATAAATTGCATAAATCAATCAATCAATCAATCAATCAAAGTGTACATTCACAAAGCCTCTACTGTTGTCACTGACCTACTGTTCAGATGAAAGGTTGTTCCACACAATTCACGCTGACGAATGGAAGCCAGTCACAACTAGAGTTTCTACAGTTTATCACGACTGGTTGTCGTTGCTCACAGAATCACTTAGTGCCAAAGTGGGGTCATGTAAGAGCTAGAAATCCCCCAGAAATCCCACTCGCCGACTATGTTCAGCCGCCTCTGTCACTTGTACTGTACCGAAAACAAGGACACGGCTCGGTGACAGATCATTCGCCGTCGCCAGCCCACGAGTCTGGAACAGTTTGCCCGCTGCACTGCAAGCCATGGAGGACTACAAACAGTTCAAGGCGCAACTAAAGACACATTTGTTTGACTGATTGAAACTGCGGCGCCTAGTGACTTCTGCTTTTAGTCACCGTGTATAAATCCGCTTTATTATTATTATTAAAGATGTTCTACAGAAAATTTTACACTGGACTGAATTTATATCTTGGGAGCAAAGTTCTGCTTCCCATCCTTTCCATGTCGTCCCTTTCCACTCTTTCCCCCTTTCTCGTTCCTTCTTTTCTGTCACAAAATGTCCCCCTCAAATACAGCCAAAAATGCGGCGCAGTGCTTTACACATTTTAGGGCCAGCATTCCACGCACATGTTAACCTGATGGTTAGCTAACCTAGAGTTATTTTCATCTCAGAATTAACTTCTGTTTCGTTGCATCAACTGAACTTATGTTACGTAATCCATACATTAAACAGCAGGTATAGTTACGCAAATAAATGAAACGTCTGAACGATGAACACTACAACTGTTAGCACAAAACAATAACAAAAATACATATACTGCTTGAATGACAGAACAAAAAATACACACTCGGTCCTTCTTTGACTCCAGGCGGCGGAACAAGTCGTCCATCCAACCCAACGGATGGTTTCCACGCTGGTTCCCTCACGTGACTGCTGACGATCGCCGAACGTAACTGCAGCACTGTCTGGCCCAGTAACAGCTCCGACAGGTCGAAGCGAGCAACTCCATATGGATCAGAGCATTTCCAGCCACAGGCGTCGTGCAGGCTATCTCTCACACTCTCTGCAAGAAACCGCAAAGTACGACTGGCTAATGCACAGCAAACACCAGTGGTTTGGTGGTTTAATGGTAAAGTGTCAAAGTTACTATTAAAATGTCTTGGGTTCCATTCCCAGTCAGATTGCTATAAGTTGGTTATTACTTGGATGGGCGACTGCCTGTGAACAGGTAAACCATCCCAGTATATAACCAACATCAAGGTCAGCTCAGCCTTTTATCCATTTGGGGTAGGTAAATCTAGCACCAACCGATACACGTCATTTTGAGAGGTTTTTGGACATCTGCTGTGCTGACCTTGATCTTCGACCTTTTGTTCTTCTGTGCCTTTGCATACAAGACACACACAATAAACAAAACAAGCGAGAAAAAGTGAACCTGGATTAGGAACACTGAGCAGATCATCATCACGCTCTTCACCGAACAACGAGTTGCCTTCTTCAAACTTGTGGATGACTCGGTCACGATCATGAACCTCCACTTCAAACAGCGGACCGTACAAACACTCCTTGATGTGACTCTGATCCAGCGACCCTGCAAAAACCAGTGTTAACTCCGCATAATAACCGTCTGTCTAAAATTTGAAGTTTTGATAGTTCAATATGCCACATCATGCATTTTCACAGAACCCAAGATATTTAACTCTAACTCTAACCCAAAACTAATTCTAAACCGAGTTGCAAGGAAATGCGGAAATTCAGTAAATTTCTTTGAAAGCGTATCAGAACTTATCTTAGAACTATCAGACTGCCAAACTTTCGAATTATCCAGCTATGCCGTGCATAATACTGCAAAAGCTGGCTAACAGAAGCTGAATCTTTAACTCAACACAAAAGATCTAGGTTATAAGCCGTGACTCCAACAAAAGCTGAGATGTCCACGTGGTACCAACTTATCAGGTATGAAAAAGGTGGGTCCTCATTACAAGCTTTGATTATAACCACTTATAATATAACCAATATATAATTATAACCAATCATTCAGTGGATAATACAACTCATCAGAATAAAAAAAAACTGATAAAACATGTTTGGCATTTATCCAACTAACATAAATACAAAAGCATTAACAAGCCAGCAAATTTTCAAATATATTCATGATAATATTTTGTATTTTTCAAAGCAATTACAGTTACTACAGACTTAGAGTACGCTAAAGTAGATTCAATTTCAATGTCATAATTGTGTGTTGGTTACAGTAAAAAATTCCATGCAAAATCTACATTACTGTAGAACAAACGCCAGTTCTGCTACTAACCAGTGAAGATAACGCTGACGTCATTCCAGTACAGATTCTCTTCATGCTCTAAACCCACACTCCTGTGCTCCGCCAGACCAAAGACGCTATACTTTATGTAAACCGGCTGACACCTACAAAATGTTTTAATCACAACAGCTCTACATATCTAAACTGTATCATCTTCATTCACAAAAAAATTTTAAAATGTGTATTGCTCATCAGTAGGGCCCACAGTTTTCCTCGGCCGATTTTGCCAAATTCTGCGGGCCAGTTAGTGAAATTCCACAGCTCCTGCAGCAAAAGTGTTCAAATTCTGCAGCTCAATGCGGCCTTCCGTTTGTGAGTAAACAGAGCTCTATGCAGTTCATAAACTTCAATTATTGAAGGCTGGCGATATGCTCAGTTATGCTAGCAGCATTCAAAAAAAATTATTAATTTTTTCCTTTTAAAAGTGCACACTCTGTCAAGTCGAATTGTGTTTATTTATTATTGTGTGCCGTATTGTGACGGCTACAACTAGGGCTCACAGATTTAGACAGGTTAGTTTTATCTTTTCCGTGATATAGTTAGTCTATTTAATTACGTTGTAAAGCCGATGATCACACTGATCATAGGTCATTTCTCAATTTCTGCAAAATTCCGTGAAGTTCCACGAAAATGTTAAAAAGTCCTCGGCTCGGCTCGGCTCGAAATTCTGCAACCCGTGGAAAACTGTGGGCCCAACTCATCAGGGTAAACCAATCTTCTAGCTCAGAGCGTCACCTGCCATATAAGATCACACAGCGTTACCTCCAACCTGACACAGATAAATTTGCCCCACTTAAACCCCAGCCAGACAGGCTAGTACTCAATTTACCTATCCCAAATGGATGGAAGGCTGAGTTGGCCTGGGTTGTTGATTACGTAGCTCCTCAAGCTAGTTTACCTACCCACAAACAGTCACCCATCCAAGTAGCAGGTTCAGCACAGGCAAACCAGCGGTGGTTTTAGGCCCGGGCTGAAGGGGGGGGAGCACAGGCCCCCAGTTTTTCTCCAGCCATCCCACCCCCCAGTTTCATGGCAACCCATGATTTTTGGCAAAAATAACACAAATATGTGATTTCTTTGAGTTTCCAAATTTTAGGAAAGGGGACAAATTTGCATCTAAAAACCAAAAGTGCTTCAGTTTCAGCGGGGTTTCAACCCCCTGACCCAGGGCTCTGCCCCTAGACCCTGCTGGGGGTTGCACCTCCAGACCCCTGTTATAAGCTCACACTACCATGCTCACCATGGTACCGTGCTCCCCCAGATATTGGGGGCTAAAACCACCAATGCAGGCAACTATGATCAATACACCCTAGCATGTGATACAAAGTAAACATAATAAATGTAAAGTGATACTTGCAACAACAAAATTAACTGACACAAGTGCAAAATCATTTAACGCCTTTGCCGGTGGTCAATTATCACGCAAATCTATAGAGATCACCGCAGTGGTATTTCACATGGCCTGCCTCTAAGTGCAAACACTGGCTTTTACTCCTATACCTGCTAAGTGTCGCTTGCATGCAGTGAACAACAGAAAGTTCTGTATGTAGATCTACATACAACCTTAACAGAATTTCCCTCTTAAAAAGTGAAGAAAAGTCCAAAAAGAGAAATACTTAAAGCCAAAAGCAAAAGTTGGAAACTTAGACCCGATTTCAATTCCAGGTTTGAGAGGGTAAAAGCCACTGAGTGAAAACAGTGTAAAAGCACTGTATACAAGTACATTAAAAACGGCAAAAATAAAAAAAATCATCAAAAATGATATGCGAATGCACAGAACTTCCAAGACAGTATGATTGGCATTAAACAGACCTCGTTTTCAGTTCAGCAAATGGTACGGGCACGGATGGCATTTTTGTTGCTGAATGGACGTGAATAACGAGTGGATTAAGGCGTTGTTTCTGACTGCGTGACAGCAACGGTTCACTGACTAATACGGAGGCATATGCATCAGTCACGGACGCCACCGGCTTGTCAAGTCGCTCAGTTATCATCAGTACACCTACAGATAATGAATGCTGAACGTGACAGAAGAAGAAGATTTCGCACAGACAGCTAGCTCTTCCCCTTTTGGCACTTGGAGCCGGCGAGGGTTAGACCCAATAAAGCTGGCGTACAACCGAAGTCGGTCGGATGGCCAGCTCTAATTAACAGCCAGCATCTTTAACCGACTGGGCCATTATACCTTCAGTCCTGGTCACAGGGCTTACTGTTATGCAGAACTCACCGTTTCTTCCCTAGTGATGGCCGCAACCACCGCCAGTACTCATTTTACCAACCCACGGAGGGTAGAAGGCTGAATCGATCTAGTTGGCTTGGCTTCGTACCTTGGACAGTCACTCATCCAAGTACTAACCGAACCCACCGTACAGTAACTTCGTTAAGTTGACTCAAAGTGCTAACGCTATGCCACGCTGCCAACCATAGTACTGGTAGTACAATAAATAAAATATCAACTACGCTATTCGAGTTAAGAAAATATTACATCATCACCAGCACACGCTTTAATTTTTTTGTTTAACTGGTCAATTTTTTTGAGTTACTGCAGATTAGACAAAGTCTCTTTGGAGCAGAACCTTTTATAATAAGCCAAGTGTAATGAGCACTAAAAGTTAAAAAAATATGTTAATAACAATGTCAAAAAAACGCCCAATGATGGGCAGAAATCATACGCACAAACTACAGTCAGTCAAAAAAAACAGGGCACCAAACTTGTGTGCATATCTTCGCCAAATATTAACAAATCTTCAAAATTCTTTCACCGGCAAACCATACGATGAAACATCCCACCACCACACTTGAAATTCGTTGCTACAATACCAGCACTAGTAGATATAAACAAGACAATAAGTGAGGGAGTGAGTACAGTTTAACGTCCCATGCAACATAGTATAGGTCATTTCGGGGATGGCCTTTGCAGGCAAAATTGCACATACACATAATAACAGAACAAAAAGTTTAACCTTTACAGAAAGTTTAACCTTTATAAAACACAAAACACAAAAAACGACCTAAACCTAAAATTGTAAGAACTACCGATTATAACTGCGCATATATATCGATAATGGCAGTTCTAATAATCTCCCCCAGAGAGTCATCAATCTCACAATGCTGTCTATCGGAGACCATAAAAGTAACATTTACACTTACCTGCATATAGCTTGGCAAACGATACTTTAACAGAGCACGATGGCGTTTCATCCATCTCCTTACTTAATCCACCTTTACCCTTCTCTGTGCCTGCATCTTTCGCTCCACTTTTACCCTTCTCCTTAGCTCCATTTTTACCCTTTTCTGCGCCCTTCTCTAAAACAACACCATGCATTTCTTATCCATATGTTTATCAGAATCGCAAAAGCTTCAAAAACACAAATGACTAGAAATTTGGGACAGATACCAATGTAAGTCCGCCCAGTGCTGTAAGTCCGATTTGGGGAAAAATTTACAAAGGTTAAATTTTCCGTGAAATTTTCCCAGTAGCAAAGTCACATGGCCTGCACTCGAGTGCATTAGCATACACAAAATGCGCAATGCCGACTTAGCATGTGTCAACAATCAACATGCGCGCCTATAACTTCTTATAAGCGGACCTCACCAAATGTTTTTTGTTCGACGCAAAATGAATTGCCATTAATAACGCCGTTTTCCACTTGGGAATATTCTCTATTCATTTCAAAGATATTCGCAGGCAAACTCAAAAGTTGTGAAAAATCACACCAAATTTTGGACGTTTTTTTGCCATCCCAAATTTTAAGGAGGCAATGCCCCCAAAATTGTACTCGATTTATCACCCTCACCTTGAGCACGTCAAATGGCAAAGTTTCATGGAGCCATTCACCCTACTTCCGATGTTATAAGCGCACATTCGGTGGATTTAAACCAATTTTTGACCCCCCTTCGAAAAAAATTGTAAGGGGGACCCTATACCCAATGGGGTCTGTGCTAGCAGGACTTGGTCATTCTCTCACATGTGTAAAATCTGGGGGTCAGCACCCCCTAGGGGCCGAAATATGGTCTTCTGAAAGTCGATTTGGGTGGGTACGATTTGACCTTCAGCTCTCAGTGGTTCACCAGACTTTTTTCGCCTAACGTGAGAGGAATTGCGGTCGATCAGCGTGACACTACCTTGTGAATGATATAGACTTGTGTCGCAGCCCGAAATCGCCAAAAAATCCATAAAACCCTCTATTTTGGCGTTCAGGGTCATTCAAGGTCATTGAATTCGACGCCAATCGAGAGCCAGTGTACGACTTCCTATTAGTGATTAATAGTAACCTAGGCCCTATCTCGCACCATTACTGAGATACAGCGACTTATTGGCCAAAAATCGCAAATTTTGCCCATACCCTCTCATTTCGCGCCCTCGTTCGGGGTGACACCTTTCGAATTTATGGAAAAGCTTAACAGTTCCTGAAACTAGAGTCTTTACGGCAGCCAACAGTGAAGATTTGGTGATCCTAACTTGCACCGTTTTTGACTGATCCACCCCTGTGATGGACAGACGGACGGACAGATGAACAGACAGACAGAATTGCGATGGCTAAGATGCGCTGAAAACACTAACTGTTTTCGCGCGTAAAAACTGAAATAAATAAATCTCAGTTGCGTAATAAGATTATAGGTTCATGCTGTAAGTACACGAGCAGGCCATTATGGTCCAATTCTGCCATTGTCCAGCTGACAGTTAACCTCTCAGTAATTTGAAAAGATATAATTCAGAATTGTGGCACCTAATTATTTTTTTTCAGTCCATCTTGTATAAAGAAAAAACGTCGCTCTGCGCAATTCATGGTAGTTCTATAGCGTCACTTTCCACCTGCGCATATTTCATCTCAGCAGCCAGCGCTGGTAACGAAAAGTTTACTAGAACTCAGAGTTAAAGGTCCTCCTAATATTCTTTTCACTTTGGAATTAGTAAATATATTCACCATCTCTAATGCAGTGTACTGGTGGCGATGTGAAATAAACAGCAACGTGGCCGAACCGATTTTAGTAGCCCAATTAGCTGCACTTCAGATCGCCACACTGCTTTTAGTAAATTCTGATTCTTTCAATTCAGTTCGGCGAACTGACGATAGTAATTTTGGTCACAAATCTTTCAGTCTGCCGAACTGGCAGTAGCACTGAGCTTTTGAATATCTTTGTTCCAGAGATATTTACCGTCAAACTTTGAAATCGTCTGAAATCGTGCCAAATTGTGCACGTTTTGGCCCCTAAAATTTTTTTGAAAAGAGCTCCCCAGATTTTTGGACCCAATTTTCAAAATTCAGCCCACTACAAACCACAG
>Ga0209367_1008362_pt1 | contig 14149 bp, 5 predicted proteins | sample WorMetLIZISLAND2_FD_187412 | JGI IMG/M metagenome (GOLD analysis project Ga0209367, IMG submission 187412) | Marine gutless worms symbiont microbial communities from Max Planck institute for Marine Microbiology, Germany - Olavius geniculatus... ... | reverse complement strand
ATATCTTTGTAACTGATTACCAGTAGGAAAACAGTATTTTAGTACTAAAACAGCAAATATAAATGTACAAAACATCAGTTTATACACTTGTTAACGGCAACGTTTAAGGACTTGCACATCGAAAACAGCAAAAATTATAAAAGATGATATTATTCACCAGCACATTGACACACAGTCAGTGTGATGCAGGCAATATCACCTTTTGTAATTTTTTCTGTTTTCGATGTGCAAGTCCTTAAATGTTGCCGTTAACAAGTGTATAAACTGATGTTTTGTACATTTATTACAAATAGATACGAAGCACACATAAAAGCAATCTAAAGACGCGTACAAAACGGCAATGCATTACAGTAACGCCGGCGTCGATGACCATACGTAACTAAGCGCCCGTACGCGTCAACTAATGACCAATGGGCTTGTTTTGTTTGCTCGTTGGTCAGTTTGCCATAAACTAAACCGTGTTAGTTTAGTTCAGTTACGTCGTTCAGTACGCGCCTTAAGTTATATTACTAGATTCTGCCTTTTTACTTAAACATTTTAAAATTATTATAAAACAAAACACCGTAAGATGTGAACAGACCTGAACCGACATTAATAAATACTGCACAATGTTACAAATTATTATTTTAATTACTAGTCTTGATGCTCTTACAAGTTCATTTTGATGCTGACTTTTGGCAAGCCCAAGCATCGCTATTTCGACTTCTTGTAAACTTGTGAATTTGTACAACAAATCCAAAACGAATCATGATCGAATTATGTGGTGTTTGGGCTTAGTATCTAACCCAAACAATCGAATCCATCTCCAGTGTATCCAGGCAAGCAGGCGCACGTGGAGCTGGCGACGGTGTTAGTGCAACAGGCGTTAGCGCTGCATCCTCCATTGTCCGTTGCACACTCGTCGATATCTGCACAGTAATCACACGACAATTTGGTGGCCCAGTGATTATGACGCAGCATAGTAGATGAAACGTTGTGGGTTCCGGTCGCTATCTTGTGTTTTGCTACTTTTGGCAAATAAAGAAAAAATAAAAATTAACAACATCAAAACTACAAAAAACATCGATTTTGCAACTACACATTATTATAGCTATATTGTTATAAATGTATCGGTACAACATTAATACAATTAACAATCTCGAGTTGAGTACAAGAAGGCGTGAGTCATGCATGATTTAAGCTACCTGTACAGTTGAATCCGTCTCCGGTGTAGCCCGGATGACAGGTACACGTGACGGCGTAGCCACTGCTGCTGCAGCAGGCGTGCTCGCTGCATCCTCCGTTGTCCGTGGCGCACTCGTCTACATCAGCATCATCATCATCTTCCGATCATCGAACCGGTAACATTAAAACACCGAGTAAAAGAAACGTCGAGTAAATGGTTTTGACAGGGTTAGGAAAGGCTGAGTAACTGAAACGTAGAGTAATGGTCACTGACTGTATATATCAAGTAACGGAAACGTCGACTAATGACCATGAACTGAAAATGTCAAGTAACAGAAATGCCGAGTAATGACCGTGGACTAGAAATGTCGAGTAATTAAAATATGTAATATCTAATAAAAATCCTGAAGCACAAATTTTATCAACAGTATTGTTATAACAAGTTAGTTACAATAAAAACCTTTTTGCACATCGAAAAAACGAAATAGCGCAATATTTGTTTGCGTGGCACATGATAGAAATCGTAGTACATGTAAATGCGAGAGTTAATTAACTAAAATAGGCAGTAGCAAGTTAATTTTTCCTCTACAGATGCCACATTTATTCGTAGTTGCAAACAGTTGATGTGCAGATGAATCGCAGAAACGTGCATGACCAGAAAAAACAAACACAATCTTAGCTCTTGGATTAGCCCAAAAAATGTCACTTAAGTCAATCTGACGACGACAAACCCGAAGATACTGGCACTACGGATGTAGCAATGGCTTCTTGCGGTTATAACGGCAAACATGTTACAATCCTATACCGCCTCGTCGTGACCTTTACTCAACGTTTCTATTACTCGGCGTATCCAGTCCTTGGCTATTACTCGCAGTTTTCTTTACTCGACATTTCCCGTTATTGCTTTTTACACAACGTTTCCTATACTCGACATATCCAATAACAGGCATTACTTGCATTTTTACTCAAGCATTCCATTACCCGACATTTCAATTACTCGACGTTTCAGCGTTTCCTATCGGACCATCGTAATATTTCATGTGCAGATCCCATAGTCGTACTCGTGGCTGAAGCTGATCCCGGTCTCCAAGCAGCCACTCCGCAGGTAACATAGTCATAAACCCGGTCGTATGCTGCCAGTGCTTTCCACCAAGCCCGCGGTTACCTTCCCATCATCGTCATTTGGACGATAGCAAATCATGCTGTTTGGTGACAGGTACATTTACGTGATCAAAGATTGTTGAATCATGAATGTAGTAGAATGGCCGGTGTCGCCAGCAGTCAAACTCACAACTTCTCAATTATTGTGAGTCCGACACGCTAACCATTACACCACCGAGCCATATACACATCCATGCATTTAAGCATAACAGCCGAAAATTTTGTTCCAATAATCATCTATTGGACTGAGATTCAATAGGCTATTGCAAATTCTTATCATCGAAATGATTGCAACAGCAGCCGTACAAAGATCAGGAAAGTTACAGAAAGTCGCAGTATCGTTATATTTCAAGTATTCGTGGAAAAGCAAGTTTAAAATAATTTGAACTAAATTTTAACAATTTGTAGCTTCAGTTTACACAACAAATAACCAACCTGTGCAGACAACTGCGCACTGTTCTGCACCTGAAACAGTATCTGCAAACAACAGCATATTTTTTGTTGAGTGGCATATTATTAAAAAACTCAATTGTACATTACTTTTTTGCAAGTTGTACAAAAAATTTTAGCTACTACTCACGAGACGCGCAAAAGCCTATAGCAGTTTCGGTTCAGTAATTTAGCTAAAAATTGGGGTGTTCACGCTAAATTAATATACGAATATCAAATTCTCTATTTGGATCGCATAACGATAGTTCCGTAGTGCCACCTTGTGAATGATATAGACTTGCGTAGCAGTCCGAAATCGCCAAAAAATTTATTAAAAACCCCCTATTTTGGCGTTCCAGGTCATTCAAAAACATTGAATTTGGCGCCAATCTAGAGCCAGTGTACGACTTCCTATTAGTGATTAATAGTAACCTAGGCCCTATCTCGCACCGTTACTGAAATACAGCGACTTATTGGCCAAAAATCGCAAATTTTTTTCCACCCTTCTCTCATTTAGCACCCTCGTTCGGGGTGACCCCTTTTGAATTTATGGAAAAGCTTTACGGTTCCTAAAACTAGAGTCTTTCAGGCACCCGACGGTAAAAATTTGGTGATCGTAGCTTACACCGTTTTTGACTGATTCACCCGTGTGACAGACAGACGGACAGACGGACATACAGAATTGCGATGGCTAAGACTCGCTAAAGCAGTAGCTGCTTTCGCGCGTAAAAACTAATTGAGACGGATAAAAAAGATTCACTCCGATAGAAGGCGCTAAAGGGCGGTAAGGTAAGAATGCGCTTTGTCACCTTCACGTTTTACGCGCGAAATCAGCTACTGCTTTCAGCGCGTCTTAGCCATCGCAATTCTGTCCGTCCGTCCGTCCGTCCGTCACACAGGTAGATCAGTCAAAAGCGGTGCAAGCTAGGATTACCAAATTTTTACCATCGGCTGGACGGAGCTATCACTATGCGATCCAGATAGAGAATTTGGTATTTGTACATTAACTTAACGTGAACACCCCAGTTTTCAGCTAATATACTGAACCGAAACTGCTATAGGCTTTCGCGCGTCTCGTGAGCATTAGCTAAAATTTTTTTTGTGATATTTAAAAAAAGCGTTTTCGAGTGATAAACAAATTATTAACCTACCCGCAATGTACTTGCGTTGCCATTAGACACTCATTGTGTAGCATTATGCGCAAAAGGGTAATCAAAGGCGAGTAAAATTGTGCCGCATCCACCACAATGAGCAAACAGGCAAAAATCTACGAAATGATGCTAATACTGTATAACTGTTATTGCTGTAGTTATTGTGACGATCATAGTAGGCCTACCTATTATCTGATACAAAAAAGCAAAAGTGAGCAAGTAAATAAATAGATTTATATAGCGCACAATTATGTCGGCGAGAAACTCGCCGAATCTAAGACGTTTACCTCTGAGGTACACTTTGACTTCAGTCAAGCAAATGGCATCATTGTAGTCAAACTGGTTCTGAAGTACGAGATATCTGAACGTGTCGGCGGACGCAGGAAAACTGACCGACGCGACTTCCAAAGGACGAAGTGTGTCGTTATACTGAACGTGATAGTACTGTTTATAGACTGGATTCGTAACGCGAGGATCATCATTTGTCAGACCAGTCACGAAATAACTCAAGCGTCTTGCGGCTGCAACGACAAACAGTAATTATCTCTCTGTGGTTCTAGCGCAAAATTTTATTGCTATTCATGTTATTGTGGAGTAAGCCGCATGATTTTCTGACAGCCTTGTTAAGCAGTAATAGTCTAGTCGGATTTGCCAACACGGAAAAACATTCTTCAGAAACAAAATATTTTACGGACAACTGACTTTTTAACGGACATCTGCAGGAAATTGCAGAAGGGGTTCGCGGAAGTGTAATACAGGCCTAAGTGTAATGCAAAAATGTTGATAGTGTCACGTTGTTTGCATTTTTGCGAACCTCATAAAAGACTTGGATGTATTATGTAGGCTATTTGAAGAAAGCGGCATTGACAACAGAACTAGACAAAACCAAACAAGGAAAGCTTTATGGAAATTATTGTCTGGATTTCTGCATGTGGTGTGACGTCTTTAAGTGTTTTTAAGTAAACGTTAGCCGTATTGCAACGTATTTGCAGTGTAGAAGTATTTAGCCATATATCATGTGAGTTAACAAATTAAGCGAGGACTATCACAATATATTAAGCACTTGCGAATGCAGCCCGTGAATTTATGCCTGTCGTTTGCGTCCGCAGCCGTTGACACGCGTAGAGTTAACCCCGGCGGAAGTTTTCTTTGTAATACAAACTTTAGTACTAAAAATACTTTGGGCAATATATCATTAAATCTAGAAAATCGAAAATGTCAAAAGCTAGAATCGTTTATCTAGATCTACAGCACCACAGGGCCTGACGTGAAATGGTTAAATGCTACAGCTCTTTATAGGCAACCCATCTCAGAATTACGGAGCGTCACCTGCCGTATGGGATCACACAGTGTCACCTGCCACTCAACACAGGTGAGCGCGCCAGATAGGTCGGTACTCGATTTACCTACCCCGGAGGGATGAAAGGCTGAGTTGACCTAGGAGGCTGGTTACATACCGAGATCGTTTACCTGCCCGGCGGTGCCCGCAGACAGTCACCCATCTAAGTACTAACCGGCCAGGCGTAGAGTAACCTCGCTGATCGGATGAAACGCGTTACCGCTACGCCACGCCACCCACACAGTGCAGCTGCCTAGCTAAGTACTGACCGTGTTGTCGGTGACGGTCGTTGGTAACACAGACACAACTGACGTCCATCGGTGAACCAAGATCCACAGCCCACCAAGGCTCAGAGCTGTGAGTATAGGTCGTACACGAGGCTGTATCCTGATTTCCATCGATAGCCTGCGAAGCCACCTTTCGTCTGTATGTACTGCTCTGGAACACGGTCTTCTCCTGTGCCACATTTGCATCTGTAAACCACGGCGAAGAGCACAATTTTCAAACCCAGATAAAAAGACAACCAAAAAATAAAATAATCCCAACCATAAAAGCTGTGCGTGCACTTATTAATTGATACATTGATAAAGTGTTGCGCAATACTGTGTCATACGTTTATCATTTGATGAGGCAAAATTTTGTCGTAATGTCGATATCAAATGAACCGTGTCGAGCTAGAACAAATCCATCAAACCGAAAAATTTGCTGGGTTATCATAGCTTCACAGCAACCAGCACTCGTAACTCGACATTGTCGCCTGTGTTAATTATTTTGGCTAGTATTAAGCAACATTAAACATGTGTACAAAATTTTAAGTTTTGCAGTCTTTAAGGAAAATTATAGATCATTACATCACAAGTCTTAGGCCGAACTAAATGTCAAATTTAGCACGACTCACCGGCGTCGGCCGCACTTACTGACGACGTCGTCGCCAAAACGTAAGCGACGACCAAACATAGCAGTCCAGCCTTCATCTTTGATCAACAAACACTAAAACACACAAAAAATTATCAAACTCATGCGTTTATGTTTTTCGAATACTGTTATGTTTGTATCAGCTACTGGCGTGAAGTATTGTCATTCAGATCATCAAAATATTTTTGTTGTCGGCATCAGTTAAAATTGGTGTAAATAAAAATTAGTGTACTACGTATGTTTTCCCCATTTGTGACATTTAATTACTCAATTACAATAAAAGGTTCTAAGCAATTATAAACTGTTATAAATGAGCAAAGCAATGCATCCGTCGTGTGTTCGTGTTTAAGATAAACTCGTGTAGTGCGTCGATATTATGCTGACAGCTGACCTTCTTCTTCTTTTTTGAATAATGCACAAATCCTAAATGTTGTTACTATAACTTTTGTTTTTAGCAAGCATTTTATACATGAAAATATACAGCTTATAAGTAAAATTTGTCATATTGCATAAACTTTAATATTACAGTAAATTCATTTATGTACTTTTTTATTCGTTTATAAACGCAGCGTGCACTTGTGCAACATACAAGGACAGTAACACTTTGATCTCTCGACAAGTTCTACAGCGTGTAATTTTGTAGTAATGGTTAAACTTCACTTGCGCTAATTAACAATCAATGAAAAAGCAACTAACGATAAATTATTGCAACGTAACTTACGAAACACTAGATGAATGGAGGGTGCAGATCGCGTTACCTTTACATCAGCAGAACAGTGCGACGAACGCTGAAAGTTGTTCGTACATGAAGAGCTACAGAGAGTGGACTGTAGCACTGTAGCAGACAATAGTTAGGCCGGGGTTCAACGACTTGGGTAAAGTTCGTGAAAACGGGTGGGCGCAGTCTCGCAGTTAGAGCTACTTGCAGCATCATACGATGCAAGGTCATCGACGACGACATTATTTTGTACACCATCATTAGCTGCACTGTTGATTTTCACATCCGACCGCATTCTGCCTTCACCGATAGTCGCCAGCATGGGCTAAAACGACCACGCAGTTTCTCAGAAAAAAACATTTTGTTATTTGGCTACAGTAGTGTTTTATGTACATTTCAAAGCACTTTCTGTTGTCTCCTTGTCGATTTTTCCAGACTTTGCCACTCGGCGTACCTGTAGTTTTATCGGCATAGTGATATTCGACTTGTAAAAGTGAAATGAATGAATGAATGACTGGTTTAATGAGACGCATCAAACGTGCATCAAACACTGCTATGAGCAATACAAATTCATAACACCACAAGAATACACAAATAGAAACAAACAATGAATATAAACTCAACTACACTACACTACACTCAATTTAACATGTGGCTGTTGACAAATGTAGTCTAGAAACTGTGAAATTTACATTGTAGTAAAATAACAAGTAACACTCAGGTAATAAAACCAAACTAAGATTGCCTACACATACTAAATTAAACCAAATAAACATCTGTTTAAAAATGAAACCTTAAAAAGATTGTAAGTACAGTGAGGTAGAACAACCGCGTTTCAGTATTTCGTGTTCATGTTCATTCTCAGCAGGTAGTATACCAAATAGACAATGGTGGGCTTTTTGCATATTGTAGAAAAGATCTTTACTAGCATTATCGAGTAGACTAGTTACCTCCATAATTTTAGTAGTAAAGCCATATCGATATGCTCTCTTGAAAACAGCATTAATTCTTCCCGTAAGTTCTTTATTAAGAAAGGGACCCCAACCTGGAAGAGCATACAGTATTCTACTTATTACAATAGCCTGAAAAACTGTATCTCATTGACGATAGTTTAGGCCCTGGTCACGGAGTCTCTTTAGTAAAAATATTCTCTGACTACACAATGTCAACACATAATTAACATGGGAATTTACACTAAAGCTATTCTGTAATATAACACCCAAGAGCTTGGCTTGTTCAACAAGTTCTATACTCTCCACAGATGGAAACATATAGAGTTTCTTGGGGCCAAGTGGCCCTTAAAACTGGAGGACGATGCTTAATTTTTACAGAAAGTCAGAAAAGCAGCGTGCTATGCAGATGCCATGTCTTAGCTGTTACAAAGAAGTCTGTCACACTTTGCAGCCCTATCAAAAAAGTGCAATCTACGATTACGAAATTTTTAGTGTCGGCTGAGTGAAAGACTCGAGTTTTAGGATTCGTAACACTTTTCTAGACATTTGCGCAGAGTCACCTTGCCAGAAAACGCTCAATAAAAGGGGGTAGGAAAAATGTGCTATTTTCAACCAAAAACCAAACCAAAGTTAAGAAAAGTCGTTATATAGGCCAACAAAATGCGAGATAAATCCAAGGTTACTATTTAATCACTAATAAAAAATTCCAATATGCCCTTTCTACCAAGTCCATTGACATCGGATGACCTTGAACAACCGTACTGCCTTTAGACCCTAGTGCACAAATTGTGAGTCTTTTGGAGCTTATCACAAAAATTTGGAAAAAAACAGATTTTTTTTATTAACGGCAACAATGTAGCCCTGGGTCCGAATTTACAAAACATCGTAAAATAAATTTACGACAATGTTACTTTTAGACGACATAAGTTATTGCAAATATTCGTGAAAGTTTCGTGGCGAAAGGCTTCAAACGACATGGGGTGGCCAGAATGGCTATTTTTGGTAATTTTTTTGGAACTTTTAGAGTTTTAAGCCAATATCATTATGCAGCATTGCGAAGTGGCTTATCGGCTTTCCAGCAACCGTAAAGCGCTTGAACTTAATTAAAAGACTTAAAATGCCATTTTATGCTAAGATAATGTTATCATCGTCAGTTTGGTCAGCTTGTTCTGCTTTGCTTTTAAAAACAACTGCGTGAAAACGATCTAATGAAGATACTAACACACTGTCAAAGTTTTTGGCGATATATAAAGGCTTATGCGGATATTCGCTGCGGTTATCGTGTCAATTAACAGCTGACGTTTACAGTCTAGTAGCCTACAGGTTACAGCAGTGACGGTCGACTTACCGGCACAGCACAGCATACGAATTCTCGTAGATGTCATAGCGTAACCCCGGTCAGACGTCGTAAACGCCAGGATGATGATGATAATGATGATGACGATGTTTGTGAACTGGAGCTGTATTGTGTTGATTCTCCTGCAAACAGCCGCCGTCACCGCTGAAAGACAGTCTTACGACGGGTTATATTATATTCAATATTTGTATATTATTTTATTCGTATCCATTAATTTGAACATATTGCGCAAATGTGCTCGTTACTTTTGCTGAATCGAAGAGAAAAAAAATTATTGCTTTGAGATTTAACATCAGTGGATTTTTGTCACCCTGACTATGAACTATCGCGTCGAGCAAATAGTTGAACGCGGGATGCAGCACGCCTAAATCAGCATACACTATGAACCTTCAATTAATAACCTAGTCATTAAGCTATCGCTCGTCTACTGTCTTGCCAAGGGTAGACGGCTGAGATCGTCTGAGCACACCGTTTCACGTTTTTCTCTCCTTTTGCAGCATTCTATTTTTAATCTTTAGAACTGTGTTTGACTTCGAAGTGTTAGTGCATAAATTAATGTTGGAATCCACTTGTAAAAATCGAGATATCGATTGAGCAGTTGCACCTTGTGCTGGCAAAAATAAAATCCGAGTCGTTTCGGCGTCACCCAGTAGCCTAGTGTATAAAGCCTAGTTTGCCTACAACAGGCACGCGCCACCAAATGTCGCATTGATTGTATTAAAACTATCTGAAACTAGAAGCGACCAGAGATCTAGAATTTCCTTTGTGAATGGTGCTTCCATCTATCAAATGCAAATAAATTTTATACAACGGCTATCTGATAAATACAAAGACTGCTGGATGATAATTTCGTAAAAACAGAGAAATTTGCAAAACGCCAAATTGGCTGTTATTTTACTGTTAGAAAAATACAAGAAATTATACGCCTATGCGGCGTCGCGGCGTCGTGCATGCCGGTCAGAAGCTTTCTGTCGTAGAGCAATAACGTACATCTTCTTGAAGAACTTAAATTAAGCTTAAGATCTTTAAACTGGCAGTTTGTGCATTAAACTAGCTAATGATACTGCCGCCAATCAGCCCGTAGCTTATCAGTTACTTTTGTTTGCAGTCCGGTTAAAAGTATGAGGCCTAGTTGACGTGAGTGTGATGATACACGTGCAGGTATGCGGTGATCAGAGTGAGACCGAATGATGCTAAAGACGTGGCGCTGCTGCAGCACATGATGATCAACGACAATCAGGTAACTACTACGCCAACTACTACTACTACTACTACTACTGTAACCTTCTACCGCGGCTCGATTCCGGCCCTTCCCCTCGGCCTCCTCTCCACCGCGGCGGTTATCATCTCGTTGACCGGACGGGATCTGGACGGTATCCGCGGGAGACAAACCCTGCTCAGCGGAAAGCCAATTTCCCATCGGCGGTATCGGGGTCCTATTGTGCTGAAGATTGCCGTCGAACTAACGTTAGATTGCCGGAAGAACGGTCCGGCAAGTTGTTGCTATTAACTAAGTTGAAGAAGCGGTCGCCGACGATATACTCTCTCTATACAGACAGAAATGGCAAACATTCACTCTTTTTGTCGATTGGCGGTAAATATATAGATATATATAACCGGGCAACGAATTTAGTAATGGAGTTTTGTGCAGCGTTTTTACCGGTCTTCAAAATACTGGCAGCAAGTCACTTGTTAACTAGGGCAGCTTTTAAAGACTATCACGGACTTTTTGACCGGCGGTACCTTTAAACTGTACTTACGTCGACCGTCCGCGATAGCTTCTATTAACCAGTGGAGGCTACGGTCAGTCACACGTTACCACAAATTTTCTGAACGGCGGTAAACGATTTAACGTTTAAACCGTACTTATATCGGCCGTTCCGCGGTAACGCCTTTCAGTCCTCTTAAACCTATATTCTTGTTTGTCCGATAAATCGTCGTAGATAGTAGATGATCTCTGTCGTTTCTGTAGATCTGCTGTCCGGCGATGAATGACGAATCGATGAAAAGAAGAGAACGTTGTAGATCTTAGTTGACGTTGACGGTAAGTTGTCGTCTCTTAATGAAGAATGAAGAATCGTCGCGGTAAGTTGACGATGAAGATCGTTGACGATGTTGACGGTAGACTGCCGCTCCGGCGAAGATGAAGTTGTTGACGAATCGTCGATGAAGTTACCGGCGGTCGTTGGACTTAAGTCTCCTCGACGAGTTGTGGTACAGCTTCCCACCTCCACCCACTGTACCACTTTCTACCTCTATACCGGCGGTCGCGGATATGTTGGCAGTTGATGACGGTAGTGGATGTTGAAATTGATGTTTGGTTGTGGCGGTAGGTCGTCTTATCGGCGGATGTTTTACCGGCGATTTTCCTCACTCTCTTTCACCGGACGGTTTTGGACTTTGTTGAATTTGGTCTTGGCGGTAGATTTTAGATTTACCGCGTGGATGGACAATTTTGGATGCCGCTTACCGGCTTGGATTTTTACCGGTGGTAAGTTGGCGGTAAGTTTCCTCAGCAGTAGTGACGAGATGTGCTCTCTTCTGAGTCTCTTCGAAGACTGAGTCCGGTAACGAATTTCGGTTTATTTATATGATGCACGAACGCACATTTAAATAGAGATTTGTAGCACATTTTGTGTGGTCGCCCGCACGCACTCGCAGCACGCACCTGCAACTGGCAAGGCGCCATCTCCAAAGGTATTTTTACGATTTTTAGCAATTACTGGAAATTAATATGTTTGGTAGTAAAAATAATAACTTTATAAAGAAAAAAAAGCTAAATGTGACCTTAGTTTATAAAAATAATAGAGATTTTATTAGTTAGAAATTTGATGATTGACCGTCATGGCGGCGCTTTCATCTTGTTGATTTTTCGACAGTGATTTTATGACGTTTTATTGCGAAAGATAAAAAATTGTTCCGGTTAAACTAAGAACGGTTTTCGATAGTTAATCCTTTCCTTTTTCTTAGGCAACGTGCGGTTTTCTTCCGAAAAATGGGGAAGTATCTTTTTAGAAGGATACTTTTGATTGTTCCGAAATTGCAGAAGGTAAACGAAAGAAAGCAAGGTCATTACGTATCCGGGCGGAGCTTACTATACAACGGCGGGTTTCGCAGCTGTGCTGGGGAAACAGTTCATGCTTGCATCAAACGGCTTCCGAAAGCGTTCTCCCACAACGGCAGCGGCACCAGGACGCGGTAAGCATGGAAAATGGATATCCGAGGCAGTAGGACGTTACATGACTTTGAGTTTTGAAAAATTTTGGCTACACTACTACTACTACTACTACTACTGTAGCCAAAATTTTCAACATTAAGGTCATGCAACGTCCTACCGCCTCGGATATCCATTTTTCCATGCTTACCGTGTTCTGGTGCCGCTGCCGTCATGGGAGACCGCTTTCAGAAGACGTAAGATCCAAAGCATTAACTGTTTCCTCAGTACAGCTGCGAGACCCACTGTTATATACTAAGCCCCGCTCGGATACGTATGACCTTGCTTTCTTTCGCCTACCTACCGCACTTTAGGAACAATCAAAAGTACCCTTCTAAAAAGATACTTCTCCATTTTTCGGAAGAAAACCGCACGTTGCCTAAGAAAAAGGAAAGGATTAACTGTCGAATGCCGTATTAAGTTTAACCGGAACAATTTTCTATCTTTTGTAATAAAATGTAAAAGGGTCGTTGTCGGAAAATCAACAAGATGAAAGCGCCGCCATGACGGTCCATCATCAAAATTCTAACTAATAAAATCTCTATTATTTTTATAAACTAAGGTCACATTTAGCTTTCTTTCTTTTATAAGGTTTATATTTTTATTACCAAACATATTAATTTCTAATATTTATTTAAATCGTAAAAGTACCTTTGAAGATGGCGCCTTGCCAGTTGCAGGTGCGTGATGCGAGTGCTTGCGGGCGACCACAAAAAATGTGTTACAAACCTCTATTTAAATGTGCGTTCGTCCACCATATAAATAGACCGGATTTCGATTACCGGACCAGTCTTCGAACAGACTCAGAAGACAGCACATCTCCCGTCGCTTCTACTGAGGAAACTTACCGCCAACTAACGACCAATAAGAATCCAATCCGGTAAGCGACTTCCAAAACTTGTCCATCCGCCCGGTAAGTCTAAAAACTAACCTCGCACTCCAAATTCATCAAAGTCCAAAAACCGTCCGGTAAGAGAGAGTGAGGGAAATCGCCGGTAAAACATCCGCCGATACGACGACCTACCGCCACAACCAAACATCGATTTCAACATCCACTACCGTCATCAATTGCCAACATATCTGCGACTGCCGGTATAGAGGTAGATGGTGGTACAGTGGGTGGAGGTGGGAAGCTGTACCGCAACTCGTCGAAGAGACTAAGTCCAACGACCGCCGGTAACTTCATCGACGATTCGTCAACAACTTCATCTTTGCCGGAGCGGCAGTCTACCGTCAACATCGTCAACGATGAAGATCGTCAACTTACCGCGACAACTGTTCATTCGTCACTACGAGACAATGACCTACCGTCAACGTCAACTACGATTTACCACGTTCTCTTCTTTTTATCGATTCGTCATTCATCGCCGGACAACAGATCTACAGAAACGACAGAGATGATCTTCCGTCTACGACGATTTATCGGACAAATGAGAATATATGTTTAAGAGGACTGAAAGACGTTACCGCGGAACGGCCGATATAAGTACGGTTTAAACGTTAAATCGTTTACCGCCGGTCAGAATGTCCGCGATAGTCTTTAAAACTGCCCTAGTTAATAAGAGACTTACCGCCAGTATTTTGAAGACCGGCAAAAACGCTATACAAAACCCCCTTATTAAATTTATTGCCCGGTTATATATTGATATATGTAAAAAACTTACCAGTTTACAACTGTGTGTAAGGACGATGTGATGATATCAGTCCTCTAAAACAGCAAAAATCATTTGGGTAACCTTAGATGGGGC
>Ga0209367_1008361_pt1 | contig 14149 bp, 10 predicted proteins | sample WorMetLIZISLAND2_FD_187412 | JGI IMG/M metagenome (GOLD analysis project Ga0209367, IMG submission 187412) | Marine gutless worms symbiont microbial communities from Max Planck institute for Marine Microbiology, Germany - Olavius geniculatus... ... | reverse complement strand
CCTTGAACGACCTTGAACCCTAAAAATATTGATTTTAAGCGATTTTTTGGCGATTTTTGGCTGCAAAAGAGTGAATTGCGACGAAATGAATGGAGATAGACTACGATTACCTGCGAACAGGAACTGCTATAGGCTTTCGCGCGTCTCGTGAGCTTTGCTCAAATTTCTTGTTTGTTTATTGTGGCAGTTCTTTTTTGTTTTTGATACTTTGTTATTTTTTCTGTTATATTTATATGTTGTGTTTTTTTCTTTTTTTCTGCTTGGCGTCGCAATGGAGTAACATTTAAGGTAGGCACAACCTCAGACCAAGCTATACACTAGGTCGACATCGTGTGAGGTTGACGATTAGATAGGGCACTGGCTCGACATGGACCCACGCTGTGGTTGATCGGAAACAGAAAGCGAGACTTGTCCTTTAACTCATACTATTAATAATTTTATTGGTACACATTGAACGGCGTTATAATGCTACAAACGATTATCGGTCACTGGTTGGCGAGAAAAAATGCAATACGCGGTTAAACGTGCACGACAGGTGCGCGTTTTGGCGACCTCTGGTGAATACTAAGACTACCTACGTCCGGGAGGTTTAGTTTTTCGTAACCGTTCGTTTGCGGGTCGATCGGTTTGTAAAACATCCGAAAAAGTTACGAACAGATTTGATAATATTTTAAGGAAGAATATCTATATGTTAAGAGCAAAACGATTATTTTCTACCAATTCTTTTGAATACTGGATCACTTTTAAGCATTTTCGCCGTCAACTGACACATTATCGTAGCGAGCTAAAGAAGTGAAATTTTACTGTAATGGTTTAGCGGTGTCTCTAAACGGCATAATTATTATGTTGGTAAGTCTATTGTGTGGAAAAACGGTGGGTGGTCGAAGATGCCAGCATTAAGTCTCTTGTGTCTGCGTGTTATTTATAGTAAGTGCCATGAGTATAATTAACCACAATCACGGGCCGCAATCATAGAGCTATACAGAGGAAATATAACACAATTTTTGTCTTATAATAACTGGCAGTGAAAAATTACAAGACGGAAAATAGTTTCGAGCGGAACGGATGACGGCTGGGCAGAAATTGAAGCAAGTCGCTGAAAAGATTGTCAGTGGGTGGGCCTATAGAGAGTGCGAAAGAGTTATTTTTAACTAGAGAGTTTCGTAGCGCTGCGTGTGTGCATGTCAGGATAAAACAATTTCAGTGAAAATTGACGGTTTGCAGGAAATTAACTCGGGGTGCTTTCGGCCATTACTTATTCTTCAAAAACCGCTGTTCGCAAAAAGTGGAAATGTGGTTTCCACACAATGAGGGACTGTTCATTTTATCTGCACAGCATGCGCCATGCAAAACCGAAAATAGCGGTCGTGATTTTGCAAAACTCACATTTTTGGTTTTGAACATGTTTTGCCGTTTTATAATCACGAGTTTTATTCACACAATGTTCACGCTGTTTGAACTTTTAATGACTAAACTGAGAAATGACGCACGGATCTTACTTACGAATACTATTATTGGCAAGCGCGTGGCCAGGAATTTGCTATGGGGAACAATACAGGAGTCTGCGGGACGAAAGCCCCCTAAAGCTTGCTAGGGGGCTTTCGTCCCGCAGCTTTAGGGGCAGCGACTCGGTGAGAGTCCGGGCCCGCAGCCTCCAGAAGCTGATGATATCATGAATATTTGACTGACGAAATGGGTAAGAAATACAAATCCGGTCTCGAGTTTTTGGTCTTGGTCTTGGCTTTGAAATTTGAGTCTTATTTACGTCACTGCTCTCACTCAATTTTAACTCGCTGTAACGCATTATTTGAGCGTCGGATGCGCGCGGACGTATAATTAGGTCTAATACAATATCGTATCACAGTGCATGATGTTGACGCGCTAGGGAAGGAACAAGCTCAGTTAATAGTCTCGGCCTAGAAGGCATTCGCGGCCAGATGTCACCGTTTAAACATAGCGGTTGACGTCACGACATTGCACGCAATTGCACTACAGCAATATAGGCCTGCACTATACCTGCTAGGTATACTAACTAAGCCAGCGGATGTGGCAACGGCGAGGATGGATCTACTATGCTTCAGTCTTCTAATGCGACTAAAAGGCAAGGCAAATGAGTATAGACCTACACATGAGAGTGCCATTTAGCACTAATTGCAGTGCTTAACGAATAGGCCTACCAGTCAACCGAACCTCGAAGAATAAGAACAGCTTCGTGAAACGCTGTCACCGGCACGCTACAGAATCAGTAGCCGTTACGGACTTATATAAGTTTGAAATAATTATTACTTTGTCTCCCAAAAATATCCTCGTAGGCTTGTATGCTTGTATTTTTTAGTATGGACCACGCCAAGCTCCGCATAATAAAGCAGTAATCGTTTAACTTTTCTGGTGTGCATACATATACGTGTTTTGTCCTGCTTGTAATTTCGGAGCAGTTTGAGTATAATTAGACTGCAATAAACGAATATTGCAGTCTGTAGGTGTGAACCGACTCATCGTCGCCGTTGACCTGCCGTTATGACACTCGACCCTGCACCTCGGTCGACGGACGGTCCGGCTCCCCGCGAGACCGCAGACCAGTACATAGCAATAGGTCTGTCTCGTTGCTCTAGGTAAGCGTCCGTTGCCATGGTAACGGCAGGTGCGTCCACGACGCCGACAGCGACGGGTAATGAAAATGTCCATCAGCGTCATCTTTTACAAGCTCGACAACGTGCGAAGGCCCACGACGACCAACTTCGGACAGCGTGATAATTGGCACGTTACGTTTGATATGCAGTGCAGAAAACACGAAAAAAACGCACGCTCCTGATGTGCTAAATGTCACGCCGCGTTGCGACCATTATGACATGTCGTCATTGTCACAAGATCACTGTACGTGTAGATGCAATTTTCTGTTTTGTGAATGAAAGGTTTTACGTAATACTACTAATTCCACAAAATCATTGCAAATTATTAGGCGATGTAAAAACGCTAGCGAAAACGTAAAATTTGCCTTGATGCAAGCTAATTAATATAATTAAGATAAGCTGCTTTATTGCATCGTGTGTCACTAGATAGGCCTGAACTGTAAAACATTTTGTTCTTGGAAACTGTCAACATGGTGTCCAACTCTATACAGAAAAAAACTTAAAAGAAAACAGTACGTTCAGTTGGTGTGGTGTCGGCTAGTTCGGGGGCGAGCTAACGGAGTGCAAATATCAGTGGATTTGCAGTATATAAGCCGACATATTAAGTCGGCTATTTGGGGTCCGCAAATTGATGCATGGGTTTGATTTTTAGGTTCGATTTGGTCAAGAAAGTGGGCCCCTGTCTACGTATTGTTGGCACCAGCAGTGTAATAGCCTTGTGCGTTAGAAACGGGACGTTGTAAGCATATGAAACGGAAATTTACAATCGAACTTCATTATTGCAGCGTGCGTATATCTGCTGCGATATGCATTCACATTCAGTAGGATGTCATATTCACTGATTGATTTACGATGAGTTTCTATGCACTGGATTCACAATGACAATAAGTTGATAATAGCAGCATGCAGTAGCATAAACAAGCCAAGTTAGCATTGTACCATTGTGTATTCATCTGCGTCAATAGAAGTGATTTTGAGTGCAGAAATGCGAATTACTGATCCTATAGTCCACGTCCTTATCCCTTCTGTCTCTTTCCCATTTTTAATTTGTTAGCATACCGCGTCAGAACACGTTTTTTAAAAGAAAAACTGTTATATTCTAACGTCTCATCAAAACAAAGTATTTAAGTGTACAGCTTATTGGATATCCACTATTCAGAGCTCAACAGTAAAGCTAACACACAACCTCTGCGCTTATTTCGATGTTTTGTGAATTTATTCGCTGTAGGCCTACAACAAACTTTATATAACAAATTTGCGGGCCCCAAAATTTACTATACACCTTATCGTTGACACGTTGAGCAAATGAACGAAGTAAAGTTTGGGCGTAATGCATTAAGGCGTTGTGACATTTGCGTCAATGCTGCTGCTGCTGCAGCGGCAGCGCGGCTGTCTCGGTAGATAGCTCAAAAGAAGGAGGTCAGATGATGGCGATGTTGAAGCCAGGTCGCGCCGAGCCGAATGTCGACCATTTGGCGCCACACTATCTGACGAAATGACAACCAACTGTAACTGACAGTAAATGCGGCGTCGACTCGACTCGCCCGTCGACCTAGACATTCTCGGCAGATCCTGCGTGCTAATTTTGGGGGATTTTTTCGATCCATTTGGTTAGCTGATTCAGTTCAGTTCAGTAAGAATATTTGTATGGCGAAATTGTACAAGTGTCACATTGCGCCCCGGTCATAACGTTAAAACCGGTGCGTTTTCAGTTCACGCCTGAAAGTTCTGTATGTGATGTCCTCGTCGCGTGATGTGCTGAGAAGCTGTTCCAGATGCGTGGGCCGGCGGCAGCAAAACTTCTGTCGCCGAATATGTTGTGGGTGCGTGGAACAGCACACGGTCTATCGGTAGAAGAACTAGGCCCAGTGTTTGAATTGTGAAAAATTAGCTAGGGGGTTGAACTTTTCGACTGTCGGAGCCCGACGAAAGTTATAATTTGACAGTGTGTTAGGATGGTTGAGAAAACAGTTGGGGGTTCAACCCCCCAAACCGCCCCCCCCCGGCAATTCAAACACTGACTAGGCCTACCATGTCGTTTGATAGCGTGGTGGTTACGATAGCGAACTATAGATGCCGTTGTCAAACTGTTGTGCGTACTTCTGTGCGTGTGTACGTTGCGTGCGTTGCGTTGGATAGAAACTTTGCTTCACCACTCACTATACACCAAACCGCCACGCATCGCAATCAGTCGGCGTCATCATCACATCGCTACAGTGAACCGACCGAGGCGGCTAGCTGCAGTATATTCTCGTCGCTGTTTACGATTTCCTGAACGTCATCCGGTTGTCAACAGAAGATTGTATTCTAGGAGGGGAAAGCTGGGCGGGGCAGGCCGTTGACGTCGTCCACGTCTGTGTATCCGGCCGGCTCGCACAATTGCAAAGCTACGACTGATGGCGTACATATACTTGGCATTCACCGACAACGACCTAGCCGAGTAATTGCATTCTCTGCAGCCATCACGTTGCTTTCTCTGCTCTACTCGCTAGATTGTCTGCCGGGTCTGTTTAGCTCAAATCATGCCACAATATCGGTGCTGCCAAGACGCTCGTCTCAACACACGGCGTTATTGCACAGAATGGGCTAAAGAAAGTGACATCTTTTGGTATTTGCGTTTGTGTCTTTCTAAGTGTTGGATGCAGCGAAGGCTAATTGCAATTTTTGTCTACTCACGCACGCGTCATTTTTACAAAGTGACGTAGTTCGGCTGTCGATGTAAAATATGTCACGTTTTATGCAAATAAGTTGTAATTTTTCTAATGTCATGGAGGATTCCAAGCAGCTAACAAACGCATTAGCGTATTACTTGTAAGTCAAAGGGGAGGGAGTGAAAAGGAAGAAGGCTGGTGATGTGTCGAGCGTTATTATTAGGCGAGTGCTGAGACAGGCCAAATATACGACGTTAATGGAAATGTCATGGTGTGTCTAATGTACAGAGCATAGCCCCCGCAGTAGTAGCGATCTTATAGACATAAATACAGGAAATGTATTCATTGTGGCGACAGACGGACCCACGCATGTACCACCCACCTCAACAGCTGTCTGTGCCTGCAGCCAGAGCTGACAGGCCGCCTCCCTGCCTTTCTGACTGCCATATAGTACGTAGTATATACTATTTCCCCCGTCGTCGATCAATGCGTTTCTAAAGTCGCCTCCGTGCGTAGCCGCCGCATTTTTCTGGCGCTTGGTGATGGGAAATCTTAAACGAAATCCTGGCGTTAATTTTTTTCAGGTCCAGACCGTCAGACTGGATGCACTGGACTGAAATATTTGGCTGCGGGATGTCAAATAATTTGATAAAGTGTTGCGAATTTTTCTTTACTTTTCCATCTTCGTTAAAGCAAAGTGTCAAGTCACGGATTTCAGTTCAGCGAGCATTTGTGCAGTATTTTTTGCTCGAACATATCCATTTGATGTTTTTTGTTGTTCGTATTTTATACCACAGTAAGTAAAATTGTAAAATGTCAACATGCAGTTTAGAAATGAAAAGTTTTTCGTATTTCTTTTTTATTTCATTTCATTTTACTTTTTTGTACCGATTTTGATATGTTATTTTCTGTTTTGCAATGGCGTTTGACCGTTGTTTAATAAAAGATTACTTACTTATTTACTTTTACTTTGATGGGTAAATGCAGTAACTGTTTGTTTATTATATAACTTATACATATGCCTTTGTACATTCAGACGGCATTGAGTAAATATACGATGATGTGTTATCATTTTGTCACGTTTTGGAAGTTGTTAATTTTTTAAAGCTTATATCATATCATAACTATCATATAAAACTTAAAATGAAATCAAAATAACTATGGCACTGATTTGAAGTAATTAAAAATCGAATTTTTGTACAAATTATTGTGCTTTCGATCAAATTTCGATTTAGATTTGCCCATCACTGGCATCATTCTTTCTACTGCATTTATTCTGGCTTGGAGAATATATGCGTATGACATTGTAGTCCGTCGATCGTACTGCGAGATACGGAGAATATTGTCTTTCATAATGCAGGCCTTGGCACGCCTGCCGTGAGCCGAACACAATGCAAGTATGTTATACAATGCTGACAAGATGTTACGGTGCCGGACAGAAATCTTCGTCGAATAAAAATCCCTTTTCTGTTTATCGCACAAAAACTTTTTGCTCCAGTAACGCCTGCAAGATGTTTTGTTGCACGTTGTAGCAAGCGTGCACCAACATCGACTATGCCTATAGGCCCCTACCAGTAATTACAAAACAAAAGCATAAATATATCGTTAATGAGCTTTCCTGGACAAAAAGCTTAGTAGATTATGGCACCAATATCAGATAGTGGTTATTGTTGAGGTTATTATTATTATGCCTGTGTGTTTATTTGTTTATTTCTGTTGTTAATTGCATGCATGTGTGTATGTGCTAATCTATCGTTTTTCGATGAATCAAGATGTATATAAAAACGTGACGCGTGAATTTATTTTATCTTGTTTATATCGAGATATTCGAGCACAGAAATGCAACGCGATTTTGCGTCCGAGGTAGCGTTGTTACATCATTCACGCAAAGCTCGCAGTGCTAAATTTCGTGGGTGCTGATATTATTGGTATACATGGCGTGCGAAATGAAATTAGATCGGCGGATCAGAAGAAGTGATTACGCCCGGTAGAGAGGTTCGGGGCGGGCGAGGCGGTTTGTAGTACATGTAGTTAAGACCGGCGACGCAACGCCAGCGATTTATGTCTCTAGCCTGACGCTGAGTTATAATTCCCGGTAGATAACGGCGGCGCCTTAGCGGCGACCGGTTACACCAGTCGACAACCATGGTGACATCAGTGGGATCACGTTGTCGCTAGGAGGAAGACACCGGACGGAAGCTAAATGCGGCAACCTCAGAAGTCTGCTCTCTGGAGTGACAGTGCCGGAACGCGCGGTGAGGCACGGTTCGTGACGGAACGGGGACGGGGATCGTGGATAGCAAGGGATTGATACGTCAAACGTCTGTTGGATATCATTCTCAGCTGCAGGACTTGGCGGTATGTGAATTCACAGCCATAAAGCTACTTGGATTACGTTAGCTCTTCGTTACCAAAATATATAGGCCTATCATTCTATTTTGTCGTATGCACGAGAACTAACGGCGGAAGTAAAAAAAATTAAAGATCCGGGTACTTGCTGTAGTGCTGCTTACACGAGTCAGGTTTCCAAAAGCACTTTACAGTCGCGAAAGTGGCAGCTGATCGGCAGAAGCCAATGATACGACAACGCATTATGTGACCATTAATTGCTTGGCGAGCAACTGGATCCGGGTTGCAGCATGCAGACATGCCACCGCCGCCAATCGACCACACGTATGCTTTTACCGCGTAGCCCGTAAAACGCATTTTCCGTACTTCTCAGGATAGGAGGCTAAGTTGACCTGGGCACATGAGTAGGTTAGCGACTTGCTCAAGGTTGCATCGTTTCTTTCGGATTACAGAGATTCGAACCGTTGTCTAAAAGTTACGAGTCTGACATTATCTCTGCGCCGTCACTGTCGGTCTTCAGGCAGCCTCTCAAGAAGTGTGTCTCGTCGCCTATATCCTCTCGGATCTTCTAACTTGACACTTTACTACAACGTGATTCTAAAAACGATTTTCATCATTTAGACCACGCTAATCCTCTCTATGATGATGACGATGATGATATTGATACTGTACCATTTTAAGGTCCCCTAATAATCAATTCCGTGTCAAAAGTGTTGAGAACTGGATAGTCAGTCACGTGTCATTATCACATAACGTATCGTATCGACGTCATGTCGCCACAGAATGAGCGAAGCAAGCCGGTCAGGTCGGCGACTTTTCAATTTCTAGTGCTGCAATCGGAGCCGGGCGCAAAGCCGCAGCCCGTCTTATTGGGATTAGACATCAGACAGACGGATGGATGGACGACATCCTCCGCATCCCGTCTGCGGCTGCTGCTGCAGCAACTATTTTAGGAAAACGAATCGACGCTAAGAAATTAACTGCTGCAAGCAGCGGTATTAATTTCTGCCGAGAACGACCGATGTCTGCCTGCCTGCAAGGTCGACCGCCTACGTGATTTTATTCCTGCAGTCAACTCTGCACCGAGGCGCCACACATATACGTGCGTGCGATTGAACTAAAATAGAACTGATATATGCAAAACTAAAACGAGACTCGAAGCTTATAACAGATAGTGCTTATACATTTGCCATAAAAGTTAAACCAGCAGAAAAGTTTTGGACTCTTGCAAAATGCGAAATTTTAGGCACCGTTCTAAAACTAAAATAGTTTTAAGTTTTACGTTTTTATCGCACGGAATTGTGGTTTAATTTTATTTCACTTTTGTCGCACATGTAGGCGTTGCCTAATTAAGCGGTAAACCGTAAGAGTGCCGTCGACCTATACATAAAACTGCATCTCCGTGTAGTTTTATGCTGACGGAAAAGACAGAATGCGGTTTTCTGTCTGACTGCGAAATTATTCATGTATCCAGACTCCCGACGACGTCGCGAACTACTGTTGTTCGAACGTCACCTGCGTTCTTCTTGACGTGCTTCTAATTAACAGACATCCGGTTTAATAAATATAATATCTTAGGTCGAAAATCTAAAAAAATTTATGTGTGCAGAAAATATAGTTGGTTATTTGTCGTATTTATTATAATTTCGTTTGTCTGTCTTTCGTTTTATAATTGCTTTGACTGGTTTTAAGTGCCGTACTGGTGGTACAGACTTCCGCTTTCAATGTGCGATGGCCGATTAGTTGGCCCAGCAGTTTGTGCGATATTATTCGCTATTACGCACGGTTGTCACTCTTTTGTTGGCAATGCAGTATAGGGTACATAATAAATGCTTTTTATTTTTGTCTTTAAATATATTTGCTATTAGCAGTATGTTTTGTGCTGCCGTATATCTGTTTGTATAATTTATTCCATTTTAGTGCTTTTTCGTCATACTGTCTCGTCGATATGGCTATGATTCAAGTGGCATTAATTTTTCCGGTGTGTCGTATCGCAAGTCAGCAGGCAGCTGCAGCAGCGGCATAATTCAAGCGATGCAAAGTAGTTGCTCTTAGCGTAGCTTTTAGCGACGACGGACTTGCGTCTATGTAGACTGTACAGTACGTATGCCGGGCACGTGAAACCGTTATAACGAGTAGGCGGCTTGGCGGCACACCGACGACGCCTGCGGGAGCGCTGACGCTGCATGGCCATTTCCCGTTCGTCATCCTCTTCACGGCGCCGTGCTGCAGCGCTCGCCCGCTTCAATGCCTCAATTACCGAACGACGTCTTCCAATGACTACCATGCAGCACCGTGCGACAACCGAGCCCGAGTTTTTTCCTTCGCTTGAGACGATGAGAGAGAGACAGACAAACCAGCCTGAAAGCTTTCGAGCAACTGCAAAATATAGCGACGCAAGAAGACACTTCCTGTTCGATGCCAAACGTCTCGTAAACAACAAGATGAAGAACAGCAGTAAGAATAATGATATTATCCAGTTCTGTTGTATACGTGTCACACCAATCGTGTGTATAAACTACGTGTCATTTGCCGGTGGTCGTCGACTGCACGTACTGCAAATGAAGATCTTTGCTGATTCCGGATTATATTTGCCGGCAATTTTAGACGATTAATAGTAACTACAAGTTGTACAGCAAATCTACCGCAAGTTGCACAACAAGTCCATGACAAAAAATTTGAGCTATTGCTCACAAGACGTGCGAAAGGTGTTCGCAAACTATCAATCTATCTCCAGCCATTTCATCGCAATTCATTTTGAAGTGTGCGCTGCAGCCGAAGATTGCAAAAATCAATGAAACCCCTTATTTTGAATGTTTAGGTTCTTTCAAAGTCATCGATGTTGACACTACTAAAAAGCTCGTCACTAGTGCTTGTTGTGATAGGCAGCATGCCCCTGGTGATCTGCAACCGTTTTCACGAAAGACTAGCCACCAATGGTAAAATAACTACTTTTACAGGGGTACTGCTCTTTGATGCTCTAGTGCGCAGGTTTTCTTGAACCCAGAAAATCGAAATTTGGAGCGTCGAAATTTACGTTTAATGCTGAAAATTTTGTATGCAGCTAGTCCTTGTCTATATCAACTTATTTAGGCGCAATTCGCTTTTGAAATGTGTCTCGCAGCCCAAAATCGGCAAAAGATCCATAAAACCCCTGTTTTGGCGTTCAAGGTTATCCAAGGTCATTGATTTTGGTGCCAATCGAGAGCCAGTGTACCACTTCCTATTAATGATTAATATTAACCTAGGCCCTATCTCGCACCGTTTCTGAGATATGGCGACTTATTGGCTGAAAATCGCAAATTTTTCTTACCCCCTCTCATTTAGCACCCCTGCTCGGGATGACCGCTTTTGAATTTATAGAAAAGCTTTACGGATCTTGAAACTAGAGTCTTCCAGGCAGCCGACAGTGAAGATTTGGTGATCCTAGCTTGCACCTTTTTTGACTGATTCACCCGTGTGACGGACGGACAGACAGACAGACGGACAGAATTGCGATGTCTAATAAGACGCGCTGAAGCAGCAGCTGCTTTCGCGCGTAAAAATCGAAGGCTTACAGCAGATCCACATTGTCGAGATGTTGTGTACGGATTGGTGTAGGCGTATGACTTGTAGTCAAGACAGGGTTCTCGAGGACTGTTCTCGATCTCGACCACAGCTCGAGAACAAAATAATCGTGGCCTTGGCCTTGGTCTCAAAGATCACTGGCCTGGGCTTCGACGCCTTGGCCCCTCTAGTGACTTGTTCTTCAGTGCACTGTTCCGTGAGTTTATTATATTTATTTGTATGATATATTTACTTTGTTATGTCATCGCGACTGTACAGAATTAAGCGTATGAGTCTGCAGTTTTAATTTTGTAGGTCAGTACCCGGTAACTAGAAAATTAATTTTATTCTACTATACGTGTATTGTGCTTCGCGGCAGTGGTTAGAAGACAGTTTATCTTTTAGACTCTGTTACTTAGTGACCCTGGGCTTGAAAATGGTGTCTTCGAAATCATCGCTGCTTGTTGCGCAACAAGTCAGCAACAAATCGGCATAGTAGATCTTGGACTACAGCGCCAGCAGAAAGATCAAAACAAAAAGCACAACTGCCGCTAGGGAACGCCGACCGTAGGCCCACCGCTTATGTCTGAAGGAACGCTTAACATTAGTACGTTTCGTATAGCGGACGTCATCTCACCAGACGTTATATCGTATTAATTATAAACAAATCACAACCTATTTGGTAGAATGGGAGGTTACGGGGGGAGGTCCAACTTTGTACCACAGAGCAGCCGTTCAGACAGTTTTCCGTCAAGACGTACCGTTAGCCATAATACATGCGTTATAGAAGAACAGACTACAGACAGACGATAGACACAATCTTGTGCCAAAGGCGCCACCGTCAGTGGCGTATTTAGGATTTGGCAAAGGGGGGCATGGCGAGCGCGCGGAGCGCGAGCCTATAACGGGGGTCTGGGGCGGAGCCCCCAGCGGGGTCCAGGGGCAGAGCCCCTGGTCGGGGGGTCAGCGGGCGAAGCCCTTCTGAAGCTGAAACACTTTTTGCTTCTGAGTGTTCAATGGAAACCGCAAATTTGCTCATTTTTCTGAAATTTGGAAATGCAAAAGACCATCAAACATTGTTGAATTTTGCAATTCTTGCTGAAAAATGGCAAAAAACGCACCTTTTCATATAAAGTCGCCTGTAAAAAATTTTCATGGTCGGACCAAAGGGGGGGCATCGCACCGTGCCCCCCTAAATACGCCACTGGCCACCGTTATAGTACGGTCGGCCAACGAGACGTCCGTACGTGTGAGCGTTTGGTCGGTCAGCGAATGAGTTGCTTTGGTCAGCCAGCAGCAACGTGTTATGATTGACACTGTACATTGTATTGCGCTTCACGGCAGTGCCGCTGGCTGCAGCGTTCGGTCGAGCGGGTCGCTGACAAACTGTCGGTAATAAAACGCGCGGCACCGACGTAGGACCAACGTACGTCCGCATAGTACGAGTACGTAGTACGTACGGTACGGTAGGTAGGTTTTACGATCGACCGCCGGTAGCTTTGTAACACATGAACAGGCCTTTAGCTTGGTTGTGACGAACTGTCGACCGACCGTCCGACTTACATGTACACGCTGTGATCGCTTTGACTGTCCCACAAAACACCCGCAACGAAACCTTCCTCGACAAAACACCCCCAGTCCTGGAACGTGTGCTTTCAAACGCCGATGTCCATGTAGCCTATTTTCCTATATATTTGGAAAAGGGTTAGGGTTAGGGTCATGTCATTTTGCGCATGTACCTGGACAACCTCTAAAACCGTATTGAATTTTAAGATCATAAATCAAAAGTAGAGGTCACATGTTTTTTTTGTGTTTTGTGCGCACGCGATTATATGCGGGCAGTACTTAACATTGAGCAAAGGTTGACAGTCTAGTTAGGCCTACTTGCAGGACGTCTTTCTATCTGACTGACATTTGTGTACATATTACTGCGGCCAGTCACACAGTCAACTCCTGGCAAGGTCCAGACAAACCCCCACACGTGACAACGCTGTGACAACCCTTTCACCGACACGAGAAAACTCTGTGCGATAAAAATAACAAAACCCCTTTTCTCTGCCATATTTCCATACTTCACTGTATGCTGTTTGTATTTTTGTTTTGTCGTAGCGGAGGCTTATCGCAATGGTTTTCTCAGGGTGCTTTGTAGTAGGTTTTTTTTGTCTTGTGGGGTTTCGACAGACTGTCATTCTAGGCGCATCACGTGCATGCCTTGAAGAGAAAATGACAACAACATCATTATATGGCTGCGTTTTAATACTCGGCCGAGAGCACGTTCACATTTTCTATTAATTTTTCAATTTCCTCTCTCTTTCTAGCGACGGCTCAAAATAATCTTACGTGGAGTATGTACATGTAAGGCATGTCTAATCCTTGTGATAATGAAGAAAGTGGTTCTAATGTTTCCAGCGCTTTTGATGCTACGACATTCTGGTGCTATACGAACGCATTATCAATATTAATATTAATATATATATTCAACTTTATTCACCATCAAGTGGTAGCACATAAAAAGAAAAAACAATATAAACACAATTAACAACACAGCGGACGGTAAGACAGAGTGGCAGTAGGATGACACAAATAGGTGAAAGCCTTAACTAACAAGCGAAAAGCCCGAAACTCAGTTCAAACTTTACCGATCTATTACCCAAGACAACGCTGAGTGACTCAATGTTATTTGTCCTAAATAATTTCATAAAGAACCTGTTAAATGCAAAGTCAATTGAACTCAAATCCGACTTACTAAGCGAACAGGCTTCAAGTCCATAAAGCAATACAGGAACACATTTACTATTAAATAACTGTATAGTAACTTCTTCAGAGGCAACACGCCCAACTTTGCCAAAGACACTGTTCGCAGCACGATAGAACGAGCGTTTGGGCTTATCGAGAGAGATTTTAAACCGAGAAAAACGCACAATATGAACACCCAAATATCGAAGTTCATCTGACCACTGCAGAGCTATTCCA
>Ga0209367_1008360_pt1 | contig 14151 bp, 10 predicted proteins | sample WorMetLIZISLAND2_FD_187412 | JGI IMG/M metagenome (GOLD analysis project Ga0209367, IMG submission 187412) | Marine gutless worms symbiont microbial communities from Max Planck institute for Marine Microbiology, Germany - Olavius geniculatus... ... | reverse complement strand
ACTGTTGTCTTAATTGATCGATATTCATAAGATCTCCTTTCGTTTGTTCTTTTAAGGAGATCTTACACCATGGGTGTGACAGATACGGTCACACTAACCTTAAAAATGTAGATAGGCTCGATTATAAAGCTTGGTCCGACAAGAGAAAAAAGAAAAACTAAAACAAATGCGTTTCTGATTCTGTATCTGGATCGAAAGGAGATTATTCCAATGCCAAAAATCAATCCGCCCTTTCGTGCCGACCATGTCGGCAGTCTGCTCCGGCCGAAAGCATTGCTCGAGGCTCGCCAGCGCTGCCATGACAAGGAAATTTCCAAAGAAGAGCTGCGACAGATCGAAGACCGGCATATTCGCGACGCGGTAATGAAACAGGAAGCCGTCGGGCTGCAAAGCATTACAGACGGTGAATATCGGCGGGCTTTTTTTCACCTGGACTTTCTGGAGCAGCTGGACGGCGTAACGGTCACGGGCAGCATTGCAGCTAGTTCCGACGCACAGGAAAAGGTGGGCTTCACCCCTCCCAAACTCAGCGTGACCGGCAAACTGCGCCATATCAAAACCATTCAGGTCGACGATTTCAACTACCTCAAATCCCAGGTCGTGCAAACGCCCAAAGTATCCATTCCCTCGCCGACGATGGTTCATTTCAGAGGGGGCCGCAAAGCAATCGACATCGAATCCTATCCGGACATGGATGATTTTTTTGATGACCTGGCCCAATGCTACCGGGATGAAATCGATGCGCTGTACCGGGCCGGATGCCGTTACATTCAAATGGATGACACCAACCTGGCATATCTGTGCGACCCCAAAATGAGGGCCGGAGCTCTCGAACGCGGCGACGATCCCAACGAACTGCCCCACGCCTACGCGTCATTGATCAATGCTGCCATCGATGGCCGACCGGAAGATCTTACCGTTGGTGTTCATCTTTGCCGGGGAAATTTCCGCAGCACGTGGTTTGCTGAAGGCGGCTATGAGCCGATCGCCGAAGTGTTGTTCAAGGAATTGAATGTGGATGCATACTTTCTGGAATACGATGATGAACGCTCGGGGGATTTTGCGCCGCTGCGTTTCGTGCCGGACAGTAAAACCGTGGTTCTCGGGCTCATCACCACCAAGTTGCCGGAAATGGAGTCGAGCCGGGACCTGATCCGGCGCGTCGAGGAAGCCGGGCAGTACATGCCCATCGAGAATATGTGCCTGAGCCCCCAATGCGGGTTTTCCAGCACGCTGCACGGCAATGAAATCAGCGAAGACGACCAGTGGGCCAAACTGGAACTGGTTGTCGAAACCGCCCGTGAAATCTGGGGAGACAAGTAAAAGTGGAGTCGATTTTAACGGTAAACTAAATTCGAAGAAAGGCGGTGGTATGCAGAAACGATATATGGATATCTCACCGGAAGCCGCCCGCAAACACGAGGAGCAATTCTGCGTATGGCTGCAAGGTGAAGGGCTCATAGGGTCATGATTATATGCATATCTAAATACTTTATATTGGGAACGCATTTTTTTATGACCGACCCTGAGTTTCTTTTTTAACCTATCTTTGATTAAATATGCTCACTCCGGAAATCCGGCTTTGTGCATTGCGTCGATAAACACGTTCAAACCGTGTTGCTTTTTATAGGGCCAAGTTTGACGGAGCCACGATATCGAATAATTGGGTATAATCTCTAAGGCTTTCTTTGCTGATGCACGTGCCTCCTCCACCCTGTCTAATTGAGCGTAGGTGACAGCTAAAACAAAATGGGATAAAAAACTGTTCGGGGCGCGCTGAAGCATTTTCTTATATTCCGCTAATGCATCTTCATACTGCCCTGTATGAGAATAAGATCGACCTAAGTGGAAATAGTAGTAATAGGCCGGAAAAGGATTGAGACGAATCGCCTGCTTTAGGTAAGCAATCGCTTCATCAAAACGCGCAGCATCAGCTAACGCGCTGCCGTAAACGCAAATAGCAAAGGCGTTATTTGGGTCAAGATCTACGGCCAGCTTCCCCGAAGCAATAGCCTTTTCATATTTTCGCATTTTTGAATAGATAAAACTTAAAGCGGTGTGGGAATACGCATCTGAATCATCGATGGAAAGGGCCTTTTGGGCCAACTTAAAGGCCGCTCTTAAATTATCTTTAGGTGAGATCAATCGGTCCGCAAGACGCGTGTGATAATAAGCCCGCAACGTGTATCCATAGGGAGATTCAGGTTCTGCATCAATGATTTCTTGCGCAAGTTGGCCATATCTCATAAGGCCTTCTTTTGTGCCTTTGTTCCAAAGTGAACTCGCTAGTGCTGCTTTCAAATAAACATCAAGGCTCTTAAACAGCTTTGGGAAAATACGAACGCCCTCACCAGAGGTTAGCTTTATACGCAACTCGGTTAAGATTTTCATCGTGATCTCATCCTGGATTTTAAAAATATCCTTAAAATCACGATCATACTTATCGGCCCAGAGATGTTGCCCGTTTTTGGCATCAATCAGCTGGCTGGTGATCCGCACCCTGTCGCCAGACTTCTGCACACTGCCTTCTAAAACGTATCTGACCCCCAGCTCACGGCCTATCTGCTGAACCTTGACCGGTTTGGCCTTATAGGTAAACGACGAGTTGCGGGCAATGACAAAGAGTTTATCCATTTTGGACAGGGCGGTGATGATATTCTCCGCGATGCCATCACCAAGATACTCCTGCTCAGGATCACCGCTCAGGTTGTCGAAAGCAAGGACCGCGATGGAGGGTTTGGCGGGCAGGGGGAGTGGCGGACTATTTGGGAGTCCTGCCTTGCGTAAACCATTAACCAGCAAATCTATATCAGCTTGCTTTTTATACGGAAGACCTTTTGCCCATTTCTCCACTGTGAAGTTTGGGTATTTCTTCAAAATTTCAGAGGCTGAGTCGCGGGCTTCCTTCATCCGGTTTAGGGCGCTGTAGGCTGCTGCTAATTGGTAATGAGCAGGTAAATATTTGGGGTTGGCCTCAAGCGCCTTTTTACATGTTGCAATCGCGTCCTCGTGCTGTCTCATCACGTTATAGGTCGCGCATTTGTGATATGTTGGAGTTGTCGTGTTTAAAGGATCAAGGCGAATTGCTCTTTCATATTCACTGAGCGCATCCTCATACCTGCCAGCAGATCTAAGGGTCCACCCATTCCACAATGCCGCCAAAGCGTTATTGGGCTCAAGCTCAGTTGCCTTTTTGCCTTCGGAAATAGCTTTTTCATATTCTCTTTTCAGAAGGTGGACATTACTCAGCATTTGACGACAGGCGCTTAATTCATCATTCAACGCCTTGCATTTTTCTGCATAATTAAATGCTTTTTCAATAGATTCGCCACGATTAGCGGTAGATCCCAGCCATACATCCATTAGGTTTGCAAAAGACAGATATCCCTTTATCGCTGGGCTCTGCGGGTCCAACTCGCGAGCTTCCTCCAAAAGCTTGATCGCCTCGGCATGCTTGTACATATTCATATATTGATTACCTTCCAGGAATTTCAGATAGGCCTGGAGGTTGTTGATATTTTGATCCCGTACCCGGACTCTTTCCCCTTCGGTCAGTTTCACTTGCATCGCTGTAAGGATTTTCATGGTGATTTCATCTTGAATGGCAAATATATCGTTGAGCTCTCTATCGTAACTTTCCGACCACAGATGATGTCCGGTTAATGCATCAATGAGTTGCGCGGTGATTCTTAATCGATCATCGGCTTTTCTAACACTTCCTTCCAGTACATAACGTACCCCAAGATCCTCACTCACCTGTTGAACTTTCACGGGTTTCCCCTTATATGTAAATGAAGAATTTCTCGCAATCACAAATAGGTTGGGGACTTTGGAAAGCGCTGAAATAATTTGCTCAGCTATACCATCACTAAAATAACCCAGGGAAGAGTCACCACTCATGTTATCAAAAGCCAGTACGGCTATTGAAGGTTTATCAGGCAAGGGATATGCCATTTTTTCAACTGAGGATGGATCGACATCAGGGCGACGCATGTAGAACTGCCAAATCGCCAAACCACCAAGGACCACTACGACTATTGCTGCTAAAATACCGATATTTCGCCATTTTCGTCCTAATGTTTTTTTTGCCTGACCGACTCGATAGGCAGCTGCCCCAGGATAAGACAACACTCGATAAACCCGGATAGGGACACTGATGTTTTTTACTTGATGCTCTCCGAGATTCTCATATTCCAAACCGAGCTTGTTCAAGACCTGATCGTATGCTCTTCCCGAGATACAGATACCACCGGCCTCTGCCAGAGATTCCACCCGGGCGGCGATATTGACGCCATCACCGTAGATATTGCCATCGTCTTCGATGACGTCTCCAAGATTAACACCGATGCGGAAGTGCATCTGACGGTTATAGGCTAACTCTGTGTTTCGCTCGGCAAGGTCTCGCTGCAATTCCACGGCACAGTTCACCGCATCGACAACACTGCCAAATTCCGCAAGAATGTTGTCTCCCGGTGAATCGACAATACGACCGCGATATTGCTGGACAAGGTCATTAATGGCTACACGGTAGGCTTTGAGTGTGCGGACGGTGGCTTCCTCATCGTCGTCCATAAGTCGACTGTAGCCTTCAACGTCTGCACTGAGAATAGCTGCGAGCTTACGCTTAAAACCCTCATCTGCCATAAGATTGCCCCCGGGTGATTAAGGTTTCAAACAATGGGACATAAAATGTGGGTCATTCAGAAAAAAGCGGTGCCTGATGAGATGCTGGATTCGGTTCAGGGTTTGCAGGTCAGTTTCAGGTCAAATAACATGTTCAACATTTATAAACAAATCGATGGGATTTAGTCAATCATTATCAGGGACTCCAGAGGGTGATGAAAACATACGGAGAAGCCGTGGGGTCGGGCCACACCAAAATGTTGAATAATTGAGAAAGGAGGACCGGAGAAGCCCTGAGGTCGGGCCACACCAAAATGTTGAATAATTAAGAAAAGAGGACCAATAACACCGTTATTTCGGTTTTAATCGGTCAGTTTTCATGCAAAAACTGTCCGGTTAAGAACGCTGGTCTAGAGATCCTGTCGTTAGATCCTGAGGTTCTCGAAGGGAGTTTGTTCCAAAAATAGGTGTTCTCTGAATCCAGGCTATTGGCATTGCCGAATGGCATTATCACCTCACGAAGTTCAAATGCATCGTCAGCACAAATTATATTTCTGCCTTTTGCCCTTTAACCAAGCGTTCCTTTAATTTTCTCTATATCCGCTTCGCTGCCGACAGCAAAGCTTTGCGTCCACTTGTTTTCTCTATCACTATATAATGTCTTTTTTCACGGGCCATTTTTCGTTGAGTCTCTTAACAGGGCAGTTTTGGCGGATAATCCGTCGATTAAGGCCGATTTAGAGACGTTTTTAGGCCGCTTTATTTGCATTGTTAATCACTTGGCGTGGCCCGACCTAATGAAAATTTAAAAACAGCAGGCAGGATTCTTCGTCCTGCCTGCTGAAAACCAAACATATAATATTGCCTTCTAAAAATATAAAGCAGTTATTACAGATAAAATCCGAGCGCGAGTAAGTGTATGTAAATCTATGGCACGAATAAAATAGCTTGAACAAATTCATTACTGAGGCCTATGCCATTTTCTGTAACTTCAAATACCAGAGGGCAATCACCGCTTGATAGTGGAGGATAAGTGGTGCCACTATGACCAGTTGCACATTGTCCACCACTTGAAAACACTGAAACAGGGACAACAGCATATGTATCAATCGCGTAATCTTCGAGATCATCACGAACTAAATCTGCTTCCGTCTTATTCACGGCTATAGATGCTATTGAAGCACCAATACTGTTCATTGCATCAATTGCTTGAGGTCTACTATGGGCGGAAATTACAGGAGCGCCATAGTCACTCGCGGCATGGAATTGGGCTGAAGTAATTACCAAAACAATTCGGCGTGAACTTTGCCTAAAACCGACATCGGTAGGCCCAATTGCACCACCATCCCATGCGATACCTTCACCGGTCGCTACTTGATATAAGGCCTCAATTCCTGATTCAGGGTTATCACCTCCTCCCCCAGTCAACAAATTGTTAATGGCATATTGAACGCTAAGAATATCAGTAGTGATACTTTGCATTAACAAATAAGGATAGTCGCCTTCCAGCCCAAATGGGTCAAAGGGAAAGTCGCGAAACGCGGCTACAGCAAATGCTGAATTGCTATTTGTCGCTTGGATCAGTGGGATTATAATAGTAATTAACTCCGATTTCAGAGCAGGTAATGCTGAACCCATATCACCTGTGGTGTCAAATAGAAATATTATGTCAATGGGTTCATCTTCTGAGCATATTATGTCAGAATCACAATCAGTGTCATCACAATCTATATCTCCATCGCAGTCATTATCAATACCATCATCACAAATTTCTGTGCCCTGGCATGCTAAAGCCTCAAGAATTGATAGCCTATTGATTAGATCATTGTAATCTTCAACCGTAATAGGACAAACGCATTCGCCTGCTGGCCCTGGAGCACCATCAGCTCCTGGTGGTCCCTGCGGCCCTGGATCACCCTGCGGCCCTGGATCACCCTGCGGCCCTGGATCACCCTGAGGACCCTGCTCACCCTGAGGACCCTGTTCACCTTGCGGGCCTTGATCATTTAATTGCATATGGACTTCTTTATTTTTGCAATCGCCGGGGCCAGTAGCGAAACGGACTTTCCCATTGGTGGAATGTACGCAAGCATGGATTTCATCTGCGGCAGCATCTTGAATGCCAATTGCGAAAAATAAAACACACATCATACCGGAAACTATAAACAGTTTTTTCATTGCAGGCCTCCTTTCTCATTAAAAATGCCGAACTGCCTTTCAGTAGGCAACTCGGCCTTTAGTTACAGACATTTTGCATTCTGTCCCCTTTAACAGATGCGGTTGTCTCATCTGGTCAGATAGATTGAAAATTGGGTCGGTTTCTAAAATCGTATTGATCGTGCAGTAGCAAAGTAGGGCAGAAATGGAGAGAAGTGAGAAATTCGGTTCCGGCCAACAGATCGGTTTCGAAAAGATTTCCTATGACTTTTGAGTATCAAAAACCAAATAAGGTGTTAATAAATACATAGAAATTACTACATTGTGGTAAGTTGGAAAATTATTTTTGAGCGGTATTAGCTTGCCAGACCTCCGACTATCATTTTTTATTAGATAATAGAATACATCATTCGTATATTACAAAAATTTATTTGTCAACCTATCAATAAATCTTTCTCCAGGACCATCGCTCGACCGGCACCAGTAGCGAAGATAAAGAAAATTCGGCCGCGAATTATGATCAGGTTGGCAGGCTAGGGAAGAACTACAACGAATATTCCTACAACATATACCTGTTCCGTGCTCTTACACCTGAAACAGCGTTTGGCCGCTCGTGAACAATGCTTGTCGGACTCAACGTCCATTTAATGTTCTGCAAACTTATAGATAAGTTTTTTATATAACTTCAAGCTACAAATCATCCAAGCCTTGCCACATAAATACCATTCCCAAACTTGCAACAACGAGTAGGTTCGTTGCATTCTTTTGATTTGAAGTTGGAATTGAGGGTGTTAATGAGGTCCAATAAAGGCTATTTGCAATTAAGGCGCTTCCAGTAAAAATCTTTTTTAGACCTAAAAATTTCTTGTGCCACATTCTGTAAAACGCTTCCGCCGAGCCGTCATTTGACTCTGTGGAGTCGACAACAGTACCATCTCCATTTTCCTGTGACTTCTTTTTCTCAAATAGTGTTTTTAACTTTTCATTTACTTCATTGATCGTGTCTTCTGAGTTATACCAGGTCCATAAATACTTTCCTGTTGCAAGTGCAGAGATGATTACTCTGTCTGGATTTTCATAACCGCAAATTTTAAGAAACTGCTTGATACCGACAGGAATAGCACGCTGATTTAACTGATGAAGAATTATACCCTCGCAAGATCGCATCGCATCTACAATACCCAACTTTTTGATAACCTCATCTATGCTATATAAGTCTGTTCTGATGTTGCCTAAGTCCTTTTCAACTTTATATAAGTAATTGTGAATTTTATTTCGAATTAGTAAATCCTTATGTTTTAAGTAATGCTCGATTTTAGGGTATGTGTAGCGTTGCATAAGTTCCGGATACTCAGCCAAAATTTCATCAATAGAATTTAAAATTCTGACACGCGGTGTCGCAGAGTATTCCATAAGACGTAAACTGCTCTTTCTAAACCCATACCCTGAAATATCAAGATCTCCTATTTCTATGAAATCAACATAATCTTCAACAAAAGTATGAAGTAGATTTTGATATTCTTCCTCTGTCATTTTTTGACCTTTCGATACTATAAGAAGTTTGGATAGCTGTTGAGCTGATTTCTTAATTCCATGTGGCTCATTTTCTTCAGTTATATCCTCCAATTTAGCTAGTGTCCGACGGCTTAGGCGACCTGCTCCTGCTCTCCTTTTCCAAAGTTCAGTAATCGTTTTGAAGATACTTCCAAGTTCTAAAAAAATCGCAGCCTCTTTAGCACGCTCATAGAGGTCTTTGTGTAGTCGACCTTTGGAAGTATTAAGGCAAAACTCGTGAACTACATCTTCGCACCACTGTGGCCGTGTCTTGTTTTTATCTATTGCACATATAGAGGATGCATCTATTTTAAGATCTTCTTGATTTTCTTGATTAATATTCTGATATGTAGAATTCCCATTTATCATACCATCCGACTTCGATGGTTCTAAAAAGTCTGAACCTATAGATAAATCTAATTTATTTTTTGTCTCGTATTCTTTGTTCATGAAGTTTTTTTACTTTGATTGTAGCTTCATAGGATGTGAGATTGTCATACTATAAAAAGATATGTAAATTTTTAGATTATTTTTATTGATCCGTCTACAACTATTGAAGCGCCATTTTTTGCTTTTTTATCGACCTCATTCATTTGTGTTTCTTTATGCTTTGATTCTTTAGAAGAAATTTTTCCTTGTTCTTTCAATTTAGAGATCCGCTCTCTAAGATCGATTTCCTTTAAACGCTTTTCGATTTCTTTTATTTCCGTCTCAGCTCTTATTTGTTCAGTTTGTGCAAACGTTTGGTGAATTTCAGCTATTGTTTTTCCTAAATCCAACACAGCTTGTGGTCCACCGGTTATAGTTGCGATATAGCATGATACTGCAACAATAAATTCTTTCGTTCCCCGAAGCTTCAAAAAATTTGGTGTACCAATTTCAAGACCTTCCACCCATAAAATCTCAGATTCTTCAGGCACATAATCAGTCGATAAAGTGGAATCCTTTTCGGATTTCTCAACTAAATCAAGCCAAAGACTGTATGAATAAAATTTCTCGAGAGAATCAAGTAAGGCAGCTAATTTAAAGGCCGGAATCTCAGGTACCAGTTCTAATTTCATTGTGAGAATATCTTTCTCAGGCATAAAAAATCTCCTTTCCGATAAAATCAAAAAGATTTAAGCTACATGATTTAGTCAGTGGTTCAATAAATATAGATTTTTTGGATTGTGGTAATATTTTTGCTGTCAACAAGTCTACAAAAATAGTGAGCGAAAGAGACTACCTATTGATGGAAATTTTGTTGACTATAGTAATGAAATACTGGATTAGAATATTTAATTTCATCCACTTTATCCGTCGTAAGCAGCGTAGATATGGTTCTGAGATAACGTTATATTCAAATTGTAAAACTGCTGAATCTGAAAAACGAGTTCTCAAATATAGTCAGTGAAGCGTGTTGATTTTAAAAAAGATAAAACAAACAAGGCAATGATACACTTGAGTTGGAATGATTTTTCAACAAAATTTGCGAGATTATTTAAAATATAAATGATAATAATGTCAATAGATTTAGGAATTAAGTCTATCAGCAAACAAATCTGGATTCCGACAATATGATGTGAAACGCATTATAGATGCTTTGCAAATATTTTAAATGACAATGCTTGTCGGACCCAAATTAACTATTTGAAGATCAAAGAAATAGATGCTAAACGAGGGGTGGTTTTGGGTCTTAGAACTAGCTTTTTGATAGCGAAGAAGCGGTTTTAAGAAAAATATTGATTTGAATATGGTTAGAGCCGGAGTTGTACACCATCCGAGTGAATGGGGGTATGGTGGGTATCGTGAGATATAAAGTCCTAAGCGGCGGTATACGTTGATAGATCGTCAGAAATTAAAGGCTTTGCTTGGTATCAAAGATAACAATCAGCTAGCAGAATATAATCGTAAATGGGTTGAGGAGGTTTTGAAAGATGGAACAAACCAACGCGATGCAAAATGGACCAAAGCATAGCTGTTGGTGACAAAGAATTTGTGATGGAGATAAAGGCTAAACTGGGTTCAAGGGCCATAGGCCGCAGGGAGAAAGAAAATGATGAAGGATATGAGTTTAAGGAACCTCAAAGTCCTTACAACCGTGTTTTTGGCCCTGAAAAGTGTGGTCTAAGATTGAAAAACGACCATTTTTGGCAGCTATCTTAGGTTTACGTCTTCATGCCGAATGACATGGCCACGTTTAAAAGCCGGGCCTTTGAAGCGGCCCGGCACGATTTCCGTTATGTCGTGGCTTAATGCCATTCCCACTGCATTATCTACAGATATCAGCTTCACTGTTTTCCCTTACCCCTTGATCAACAATTCTCTTTGAAAGGGTAGCTCTCTCAGCCTCACACCGGTTGCCCTGAACACAGCATTGCTCACGGCAGGTGCCACTGACGGAAGAACCGGTTCACCCACGCCGCCTGCTTTAAGATTGTTTTTTGCAATATGGACCTCGATCTCGGGCACCTCCGACATGGTCAAAACAGGGTACTCGTCATAATTGACGGTCTTCACACCGCCGTTTTCAAAACGCACCCTTTCATGAAATGCCGTGCTCATTCCCATGACGACACCGCCTTCGGCCTGGGCCCGGATCGCATCCGGGTACACGGCCGTACCGCAATCTATGGCACACACCACCTTGTGAACGGTGACCGCCCCATTTGCGTTCACCGATACCTCTGCCATATGGGCCGCAAACGATCCAAAACAAGCATTCACGGCAACCCCTCTTGCCCTGCCGTCAGGCACCGGACGGTTCCAGCCACCTTTTTCAGCTAGAAGTGACAGTATGTTGTAAGGTCTGGATCCTTTTTCCATGTGAGCAAGACGGAATTGAACCGGATCCTTTCCGGCGGCGTGGGCCAGTTCATCCATGAGGGATTCAACGGCGAAGGCATTAACGGAGAACCCGACCGATCGCCAAAATCCCACGGGTATGGGAAGGTTCACCATGACATAGTCTACAAGATGGTTCGGGATAGAATAGGGCATATCCCAGATGCCCGAAACGGCATCCGGACAAACGCCGTTTTTCACCATCGGGGGCGCTACCCTGGCCCAAACGGATGGTGCGGCCACCTTATGTGACCAGCCGATCAGCCTGCCGTCCTTATCCAATCCGGCTTTTATTCGGCTCTGACTTGCCGGACGGAAATAGTCATTGGCAAAATCATCTTCACGAGTATATATGACCTTGACCGGGCGTTTCAACGCCTTGGACAACAATACCGCATCCGTCACATGCGCCGGCGCCCCCCGCAGGCCGAATCCCCCGCCTGCCGGCAGGATATTCACTTCCACCTTATCAGCGGGAAGGCCGGTCAGCTTGGCCGCAACCATCTGGAACGTGGTGGCGCCCTGGGTGGGCGCCCAGATCCGGCACTGCTCCTTTTCCACGGATGCGGTGCAGTTGATAGGCTCCACCTGGGCATGGGAGATGTAATTGATTTTATAGGTCCGCTCAAGGGTGGTCGCCGCTTTTCCTAACGCAGTGTTCACATCCCCTTCGTCCTTAGCGGTCGCACCCTGCTTTTCCATATGTTCGCTGTACACCTGATCCAAATAGGCGTCATCCATATCCGGCAAAGCGCCTTTGGACCACTCTACGTTCAGTGCCTCCCGGCCTTGTATGGCTGCGTAGGTTGTTTCGGCACATACCGCAATCCGGTTTTCAAGGGGAATCACGGCCACCACCCCTTTTACGGCCATGGCTGCATTCTTATCATGGGATTCGGGGATCGCACCATAACCGGGTCCGCGGGCCACCACTGCAATGCACATGCCCGGCACAGAAAAATCCATGCCGTAAATGGTCCGGCCCATGACCTTGTCCGGTATATCCACCCGGTCTCTTGAGGTTCCGATAATCGTATAATCCTTCGGATCTTTCAGAGCCGGTTTCTCAGGGACCGCAAGCTTCCCGGCTGCTGCAGCAAGTTTTCCATAGCTTAAGGCCTTCCCGTCCGAATGAATCACCCTGCCGTTTTTTGTGGTACATGATTCAACCGGGATGCCCCACTCCCGGGCAGCAGCCTGTTGCAGCATCTGCCGTGCTGCCGCCCCCACCGTCCGCAGCAGATCCCACCGGTGCCGAATACTCGTGCTTCCGCCGGTAAACTGGGCATGCCATAACGGGTCTTTAAACGGCTCTCCTGCGGGCGCAGGCTTCACCCGGATCGATTCCCAGTCCGCATCCAGCTCATCGGCAATTACCATGGGAATACCGGTGAAGGTGCCCTGGCCGAGATTGGTCTGGCCGATCCAGACGGTAATGGTATCATCCGTCGCAATCTCCAGGAAAGCATGGGGTTTGAATGAGAGTTCCGAAGCGGCCCTTACCGGAGCAACATAAAACATTCTCAAGGGACTTGAAAGCGCGGTTGCGGCAATCACCAGGCTGCTGTTCTTTAAAAAGGATCTTCTCGAAATATCTGTTTTCATGGTTTATCCTCCGTGTTTGGCAGTCATTTCGGCAGCGAGCCGGATCGCCTTCTTCATTTTTGGATGCGTGCCGCAACGGCAAATCACATTGTCCATCTCATCGTTGATCTGTTCTTCGGTTGGATTCGGCAGCCGTGATAATAAATCAACTGTTTGGAGCATGATACCCGGCTGGCAGTATCCGCACTGGGGCACCTGTTTTTCGATCCAAGCAACCTTTACCGGATGGTCCTCGGGCAGGCCCTCAATGGTTGTGATGTCGCTTTCCTGGACGTCTTCCAAGTTGACCACACAGGAACGCTGGGCTTCGCCGTCAATTAGAACCGTGCAGATACCGCATTCGGCAATTCCGCAGGTGTATTTCACGCTCGTAATCCCCAGGTTGTCCCTCAGTACCCACAACAAGGGGGTCTCCGGGTCTGCATCAACTTGTCTTTTTGTTCCATTCACATTAAGTGTGATCATGTTTCCTCCTTATGATGACGTTTGAGGCCATTAGATGCTTAAGTCATCCCCATAGTTGCATCTGGATACTGGATGCTGGATGCTGGATACTGGATGCTGCAGGAATCTAGATTTCACCGCCAGGGTATTTTGGGTTATCCAGCATCAAGTATCAGCTATTCAGCATCAGCTTGTAACTATCAACCGCATCAAGCATATCAGCCAGGATAGGGCATAAGAATTTATGCAATGTTAGGGTCGTTGCAGGTCAGAACTCAGCTTGACAGGCTGTTGTCGATATCACTGTTGCCAAATGGATAACCGGGATGTTGAACATGTTGTCTAGCACATATTCGTTTTTTTGTATAGTCGTTTCAGCCAGGTTCCGTTTTTTTTAGATTGGGTATGCATATCTATTTATTTCATATTAGAAAGGCATTTTTTCATGAATGTCCCCGCTTCTTACTTGTTAGAATTGAGAGGCATTCCCCTTGAATCCATTAGCGAAGAACCAATTTCTCATTGCTCTCGATTGGTTTAAAATCACTTGAGCTCTATGCTTTCCATCTCTTTTTTTGCCTGCCTCAAATACAATTCCGCCTCGCACTCTTCAAATATTTTAATTGCTTCCGAAAGACATTCCCTGGCCTGTTGGTTTCGCTTTATTGCCTTGTAAAATAGACCTAAGTCTAAATATGCACCCCCAATGTTGCCTTTCGCTCCTATCTCTGTTGAAAGTTCAATCGACTTTTTTAGGTGTGGTTTGGCCTTTTTCCCTGAAAATGGTACATTTTTAACTAAAAAGCCTATATTTTTAACGGGTCTATCTACCATTTAAAGGATTAATTTAAGGCGATGTCTTCGAGTCCCCATGATTTGGTTCTGCGTAGCCGGATTCCGGAAAGCCTCATAATGAGGATAATCATCATATCGATAGTGGGGATC
>Ga0209367_1008359_pt1 | contig 14151 bp, 7 predicted proteins | sample WorMetLIZISLAND2_FD_187412 | JGI IMG/M metagenome (GOLD analysis project Ga0209367, IMG submission 187412) | Marine gutless worms symbiont microbial communities from Max Planck institute for Marine Microbiology, Germany - Olavius geniculatus... ... | reverse complement strand
GAAGGACAAATAAAAATTTCAAATACTATATGGACAGCAAAGAGCTCGAAGCAGTTCACGAAGAAAAAGATCTAGGAGTTCTAATCACGAGTGATCTTAAAGCTTCTGGACAGTGTATTCAGGCATATAACAAGGCCAACAGGGTCTTGGGTATGATCCATAGATCAATAGTATACAAGTCGCAAAAAGTTTTGTTGCAGCTGTATAAGTCACTGGTACGTCCACTGCACTTAGAATACTGTACTCCGGTATGGTCACCAAGCTATGAGAAGGATAAAGCAATGATTGAAAGAGTGCAGCACCGTTTCACGAGAATGGTCCCGGGATTCTCACAGTTATCATACCGTGATAGGCTTGATCGTTTGGGACTTTGGAGTCTGGAGGAAAGGCGTAACAGGGTTGATCTCATTGCAAGTGTTCAAAATGTGTAAAGGTCTTTCAGGAATCTCGATGGAGTCTATGTTTGATTTTTCCTCCAACAAATATCTCAGGGGACATGAATACAAGCTCAGTAAACACCGGTCTAAGTTGGAAGTGCGACACCAGTTCTTTGCTGATCGACTTGTCAATCGATGGAATAGTTTGGATAACTCCATATTGGAGGCGACCACAGTGAATCAGTTCAAGAATGGTCTGCAGAAGCTGAAGCAATCTCGGATGGGTTTCTTCGAGGACTGAAGTCCGTTTAACCCTATGGCTACATCCTTCAAGTCTGGTGTGGCCACACCAGGTATATTACCAGGTAAAGCAAAAGCCGAAGTAAAGTGGCAAACGTACCAGTACAAGAAATCTCTGATTTTTAAAAAATTTTGGCCTATAAAAATACACACAAAACCGAGCAGTCAAAAGTCTGAACTCACTGCCATAACTCAAAAATTGATAATGATAATATTTCATTATTTTTATTCGAAATTTCGAATGCATGAGAGGTATTTATAAACAAAATTGGCCCAGCTCTAATGGTATATTCTTTGGTGCTAGCGCGGTAAACAAAATGGCTACTTGATGTTTTGTTTATTTACCGTTGACAGTTGTAGCAAGCTGAATAACGTCTGAGTTTGCCGATGGCAGCGGCACAGTTGCATCAGCCGAGTGTCTCAAAGAACGACATTTTAGTCGTGAACATTGTCAAACAACTGTGTACTACCGTAACTGGATTGAGTAATGGTAGGTGTGTCGGTTGGGTAACAGGAAATTTCGTTCCCACGTACTTTCGCTACAGGAAACGAAAGTTTCGCTTCCTGGTACTTTCGTTTCCTTGAACTCTCGTTTCCAGGAACTTTCGTTTCCTTGAACTTTCGTTACCCTGAGCGAAAATGAGGTGGAACTTTCGCTCCTCACTCAGAGTTAACATTATAGGCCTACACACTTAATAGAAGCAGATGAAACCAAAGGACGCCAACATGCGGTGTAAATGTTCAACGTCCAAAACAAGAAAGCCCAGCTGTCGCTAGGGAACGTGCTACAGCTAGCGTATAAAGGTTTTCCGAAAGATGGGTTTAGGGTTTAGTGAAGAGACTAGAATTTAAGATAATGGTAAGAACTTGACGAAAAATAGGTAAAAATTTACATTAGCTCCGCCACCCCAGATTGCTTCAGAAGTGACTGAAGTAGGTAGAATTAGTGTTGTTATGCATGTTTCAGACTAATTTAATTATAGGAAACTGCAAATAATTGACTATTGAGACCCGAGAAGAAGGGTTCGCATAGACAGCTAGGTTTATTGTATACTCATGCCCCTGGATGCGGGGGTTCTTTTAGAACGAGGGCGTCAAAGAGGAGTACTCACTAAAAAGACGTTATTTTACCATTATTGGTTCGTATAATGTGAAAATGGTTGCAGATAGGTAGACATGCTGCTTATCATAACAAGCACTGGTGACAGGCTTTTTAGATTTATCAACATCGATGACCTTGAACGACCTTGAACCCCCAAAAAGGGTTTATTAGTGAACTTTCCTCAGTCAGAAGATGATATTCTTGATCTTTGGTGAAAATCAATGAGTTTGATTGATTGATGGTTATTAGAATGTGTGTGTCTGTGTGTATTGTACAGAGTCTGTTGTGCCTTGCTTCAGAAATGCTCTCGTTAGCCTTGGAGGGTGAGCGTCATACATTTCTTCTGTTTGAAATGAAATGAACATTTATTTTTGTTGCAGCTGAAAAGCTGCTTACTCAAATAATTAAGTTAATTGTCAGTGATTGATATGTAATAATTGCTTGTCATTTGATGCATTTGATCTGTCAACTGCCTAAATCGAGCACCTAGTCATCGACTAGGTGATCTATTTTTTGGCTGCTGTTCTGTGTTTATACCTTCATTACGTTCTGAAATTACATTTGTACTACAGTGGACTGAGTGGAACCCGCTTAATTGCATAGCTTCCATTCAGGCTGGTGTTATGCTATTATCCGGGCTATGCAATTAGGCGGTAGCCTAGTGCATACGATGGTTTCCACTAAAATGAATGACGACAATGCCATCTAATCATTTATAGACATGAAATGGTTCAATAACTTCATTGTATCATGCCTTACGTATAGGTGTAGGTTTTAGTACATATAATAAGCTTTTGCGTTAAGGTAAGAGTTCTCATTATGATCCCATCATTGCTGTCAATTTAAGTAGGCCTACACTAGACCTATACATCTACTAGTCAAACGAAATTTAATGATTAGGAACAGTGAATCAATCGTGCATTGTTGTCTGGCAATGAACACTAGCCACGCGAATGCATCACATTTTCAAGTTTTTAATTGACAGAAAAATCAAGACGCTTAAGTTGGCTGAACTGATACGTGGCCCAGTAAAGCCGGAGACACACCATCGACCCCGGGTGTCCAGCCGGGTGCCTGGGCCGGCTGGACATCAGTACTAATGTCCTCCATTTCCCGCACTGCTCCAGCTTGGTTGTCTGCCTCCCTACAGCCTTCTCCCTGCATTCCTGTCGTCTCTTATCAGCTCATTAAAGCCCAAATTCCATTACGCCGACTTTGCGACAAAGTCTACGACAAGTTCCCAACAAAGTCACGGACTTGTCTCGGACACAAATTATGAAAGTCCGCAACACAAATCACGTCGCTGACTTTCGTGATTTGTGTCCGTGACTTTGTTGTGAACTTGTGGACTTTGTTGCCGACTTTCCCCGTGCATTGTAATAGACTAAATTCCATTAGAGCGACATAAACGGGTTCGTCATCGACTTGTCACGGACTTTGTCGCAAACATCTCGACATGTCAAGATGGTTTGTGTCCGCGACTTTCATGATTTGTGTCCACGACTTTCCCCGCAGGGAAGTTTCAGTGAAAGTCGGCGTAATGGAATTGGGCTTAAGTCTGGCTTCATGAGAAAATGAGTCGTCTGTTCATGGCTGACCAAATCTGTAGGAAGCAATATATGTTTTTTCTGCTTATAAACAGGCTGATGTCAGTCTGCACACCCGACTTATGCGATTAAGTGGAAATGTTTTTGCTTATTGGTGTTCAAATACCTGGGATTATGCAGTTAAGCAGTATGCAGTTAAGCGGCATATTAGCCCAGAAAGAATGCTTTTTGGTTTTGTCATTTGGCATTCTACGCTAATAAATTTGATATGCAATTAAGTGGTATGCGATTAAGTGGGTTGAGCCGGTTGACCTGTATTGCTTCTTTGTTATATTCATCTCTGCCAATGGAACGAAGTGAACATTGGAGGAGATTATGAGATTGGTCATTCTGTCCGTCGTTGTTTGTGTGTGTCTGTGTCTGTGTACATGTCTTTGAGGCACTATATCTCCATAACGGTGCCAGATAGACGCATGGTCACAATGTAGTAGTAGTATTAGTAGTAGTTGTTGTTGTTGTTGTTGTAATGTTTAAATTACTTCACTTGGCAGAGATATGCACTTTACGAGCGCCTTCTAGTTTTGTTTGTTTTTTACTTGCCCATTATACATGATGCATGATGTAGGTGGGCTTCAATTTGTAGTGTCTGCACTAATGAATATTCAAGTCTCATTACAGTGAATTGGTATCAATCACCTGCACTGCATGGCAAGATCAATTTTTACGCGCGAAAGCAGCTACTGCTTTCAGCGCATCTTAGCCATCGCAATTTGGTCTGTCTGTCTGTCCATCCATCCGTCTGTCACATGGGCTTGATCAGTCAAAAACGGTGCAAGCTAGGATCACCAAATCTTCACTGTCGGCTGCCTGGAAGACTCTAGTTTCAGGAACCGTAAAGCTTTAACATAAATTCGAAGGGGGTCACCTCGAACGAGGGCGCTGAATGAGAGGGGAGTGGGAAAATTTACGATTTTTAGCCAATAAATCGCTGTATCTCAGAAACGGTGTGAGATAGGGCCCAGGTTACTATTAATCACTAATAGGATGTCGTACGCTGGCTCTCGATTGCCACCGATTTCAGTGACCTTGGATGACTTGAACGCCAAAATAGGGGTTTTTATGGATTTTTTGACGATTTCAAGCTGCGACACAAGTCTATATCATTCACAAGGTGGCACCACGCAACTATCGTTATGCGATCCAGATATGGAATTTCGTATTTGTATATTAACTTAGCATGAACAGACCAGTTTTCAGCTAAACTACTGAACAGGAACTGCTATAGGCTTTCACGCGTTTTGTGAGCATTAGCTCAAAGTTCTTGTTCAATTACCTCTCTCTTACATATGGCAAGCTTTGTGTGTAACATGCAGGAATGCATATCAAACTGATAATGTGATTTTGAACATAGTATGATAGAGCAGGGGGACTTTACACAATGAGCTGCCTTTGATCAAGTGTGACAGATGTTGTTTTTCCAAAATATGTTCATAGTCACTTCACTGTTCATAGTCACCTCCACGTTATGGCCATAATAATTTCTGTTTTCTAGTAATGATTTAGTAAACTATCACTTTTCAGTGAGTAGTGTCAGCCATGTACATGTATTTTGCATTTTGGCTGGGCACTCAGTTTCTGTTCATTGGTTGCAGCTGTGAAAACTTTTCTGTTAGTACCTCTATACTATGGCTTATAGCAGAGCATGTTGAAGCAATTGTGGACTAACAGTTAGAGCTGTCAATGTGTTAAGTTTTTTAACGCATTGCATTTTTTTAACGCATTAATTAATGCGTTATTAATGCACCCAGGCCCGTCGAGAGGGAAAGTAGGGAGGAGTTAGCCCGAGCTCTGTGACCTTTGGGGGCCCCTGCCTGTAGAATATAGAAAGTTAGAAAGCAAATAAAAACACATTTTCAACATTAACTGTCATCGTCGCTAGCATAGAAGTCTATTAGCCTGTCATTTAAATAATATTTATTTACAGTAATGACTAATGATGAAACGGCAACTACAGTTTGGTTACTCATTTGATTGTCAATTAACCGCAGTTTAACAAAATATTGGATTTTTTGCTTCACAGAATTATGTAAATTAAATAAATTTATGCATGGGCGTTAATTTTTTTAACGAGCGATAATTTTGTAAACGTGCATTAATTTTTTAACGCATTAACTTTGACAGCTCTACTAACTATTGATAACTAGTACTGCTATTGTTCATAGCTGAGAGTTCTGTTGTTTCGTTCTGCTTTCAGCAATCTGCATGCGTCTGGTGCTATCGATGAACTGGAAGTAACTGAGAAAATCAAGAAGAAATGTCAGTGCTCTGCTGTCTACGTGCATGTGTGACTTAAGAGGGGAGGGGCTGGCCACAAATGTTTGCACTGTATATTAACATTCCACTCTAATCCCCCACATGATGCTTGTTTGACAATTTTACATTAGAGTCAAAGGGACATTTCATTAGTGTTGTTACGATATTCGATTCAAAATTGAACATCACAATTTTTGCTCGAAATCGAATCGGATCGAAATCACGATTTCCATGCACCACCGAAACGATTTTGTCCATTGTAGCATTTTGCTCATTCACGCTGCCCTGCTGTAATGAGATACAATCTCACAGTGCAGGCCGGTGCCACCACTTGCTTTTTATCCGTCTGAACGCTGGGTGACTGCTGCTCGGCTGTAGCGCGACTGCAGGAGGGACGCGGTTGTGTTTGTTTCAGTTTACATCCACACATTGCCAGTGAGCACGGCGTCAATCGCTGTCTATATTGGCGAGGCGGGCGTTGGTTATATGGCGAGTTTGCTACTCACCAGCCTTGCCGGCATAGTTTAGCATGACCCTAGCGAAAGGGTTAACTGATGCCTAGGATTGATTCGAAATCGCGATTTTTGGCTAAAGTCGAATTGAAATCGAATCAAAATCGGAATAATTATATTGTAACAACACTACATTTCATAAGCATTAAGCATAGCAGTGGTGAAGATTGCTCAAGATTTTTTAGTGTGTCGATTTTTATCGCTACATCAGTTATTTCATGATTTGTTATATAAGGTATTATCATCTTTGTCATCTTTCGTGTTATTTTAAATATCGTTTGTATATGATGATAAACAGAAATACAGGGTCCGTTTGCAGCTAGCTCTGTAGTTGGTGATGAATTGCCATGCATTTGATATGTGGATAGCAATAAGTGCATGTGATGTGTGAATGTTGTTTTAGTGGTGCGATGTCGTCGGCCGAAAGATGCAGTGTTATTTACGGACCTACATCGACGACTACATTCGCAAGTTTGATTCTCTCACATTGTTGTTTTTAACGATGCACAGATTTTATGAAGATTATTTTTGCGAATTCTGTGCGTAGTTTGCTAGCGTAATACGGTTTATTGTATATGGCAGCCAGTGGCTGGATTGCAGCGTCTGCTGTCCACTACAGCTTGCATGTTGTGTGTGTAGGGAAATTATTAATTATTATCTGATGCTTGAAATTTTGAGCTGCTTGTGTCAAAATTGAAACGATTGTCTCTTGGATGGTTTGTCTTTACAGCTGTGTATTGTCCACATTACAGGCCTTACCTGGCAGTGTCCAGCATCTGTTTGTCTGTGTCTCTGTCTGTCTGTCTGTCAGATACAGGATTTTAACTTAAAAACAACGGAGCGTAAAATTGTTGTGATCGTTTCCAAGTTCTGTCGTGTTGTGCTTTCTACAAAGCACAAATCCTAACTTCATAAGTTTAAAGGTAAGGATTAGTGTTGGGACAAGGGTTGGGGTTGCACAGTTCTAGGCAGATATTTTGAAAATGGGCCAGCAAGATATATTATTGTTATAATTATGTTGACGCTGCAGACTCTGCTGAAAGATCGAGGTCCGATGCTGTATCTGTTGTACAAGCTGAGCAACATCAGTCAGTCAACCACTGCACAGACTCAGTATCAGGTGCTTCAGTCATACACTTATTATGGGGCCGTCCTTCCTAGAAGGAGGCCCCATCATGTGTTGATCCTATCCGTCTGTCTGTCCCGTGCCTTCACCTAGAGGGAAAACGAAAAGACCTACGAATACCAAACTTGGTAGGAAGGGTCCCTGGGACACCAGCACCCTGTGGACCAATTTCAAGGTCAAGGGGTCAGAGGTCAAGGTCACGGCGGCTAATTGCATTGTTGGCGAAAAATCCCCATAACTTCGCCGCCTGTTGTCCGATCAACTTGATATTTGGCAGGTGGCGTAAGGATCCCTTGCCGCCTTTCCTGTGCCTAGAAAGCCCCAAAACAGCACGCACGTACTCAACTGCAAGGACGGCCCCATAGCGGGCGGCCCCTCAACGGCTGCACCCTCTTGTTAAACCAGTGGCATAGTGGGTTGGCAGACTTTGTAGACATTTACACTGCAACCAGTAGAAACTGCACAGTTGATAGTGTTACTGCAGCGGGAATATCAGAAAAGCTGAAACGACATGTTGCCGTATAGTACAGACTTGTTTATGCAGAAAAACCAGTGCGTCCAATCCGTATTCAGTAATTAACCTTTTCACTTTATTATAATGCTGTAAATTAATTCAGTGTTGCAGTTGCTGTTTCTCTGTCAAGTAATAGAACACAGAATGAAATATATTTTACATAACTTTCCAAAATATAAAAATATAATTTTTAACGTTGTTTAGGAATGTGACTGATACGCTGAAATTGAGAAAATAGCTACTATATCACCAAAAGATTCAATAGGTTGTGATGTTCGTTAGAAGTTCATCTTTGGTGCACTTAAGCCCCATATTAGTAGAGTATGCAGGTCCAGTTTCATTAACTTAACCTTTTTCGCCACACGGGTTTTTTTGACCTCAAAAATACCTATACACGTGATTCCCGACACATTTTGAGCAGACATTACTGCTCAGTTAGCTGCAATACTTGCCACTTGAATTAACTTTCCATAAGACTGGCATTGATACTGAAGGAATCTATTCAAACAGCTATAACCTATGCATGTTTCTGGGTTTTGTCCCATGCTGAAAATGGCTATTTTTAGGTCTCGGCATTCTGAAAGGCCAAGTTTACCACCCAGTATCAAAATATTTTGATGACATATTCTATATTTTTAGTCATTTCACACATCTATACCATACGTTCTGTTAATCCTGTAAATTTCATGGTCCTAGCTGCACAGTAATAGTGAAGTTATTAACTGTTTAAGTCTGCCAGTAGTTAAAAGACTGCGATGGTCTTATTCAAACACCTAAAACTCAGAAATTTAGAATATTGGAATATTTAGAATATTAGAGTAAAATTTTGCACATTGCCTACAGACACGTTTACAAGTACTCCATTAAATTTTCATGCAATTTGGATACATCGGTCACTCTTAAAAGTTGTGGTTATTTGGCCAATTTGAAATGGAATGACCCGTATAACATGCCACCAATATTGATGATGGATTGATGCCTCTGAGTAACACGGTGAAATTACTGCATGTCTGTCAAATATTGTTACAGAGTTGAAGCCAGTGTGTCATGCATGTTGGCTGATGCGTTGGCTAGGGAATGTCGTTTGCGAAGGGTTTGTCGGCAAATTTCATCTCAACTCCATCATCGTTGGTTTTGCGGCCCGGTGCCATGTCATCAGGCTCAGAGACTACACTGAACTCAGTCGCACAGACCAGTGGCTTTGGCAGCATGCCTGCTAGTGCTTCTAGGTATGTTATAGCATAATTTCATTAGGGCTGCAACTGATTAAAAATTTAATTGATTAATTTCCCAAAATTAATTGATTGATTCTGATTATTTTTTGCAGTCAAGAAAGATCACAAAAACTGCAGAATTAAACTATTGGCTGTTAAGCACAATCGTAAAAGTACGAAGTGCAGACTGCTAAACTAACAATTACAAGTGGAATCTTGCTGTCGTGTTCTACGCGACATAAACTTTGATTACAAACGTTCATCATTGGTCATTTTAGGTTGTTGAAGGTCTAAAAATTATAATCAAATTCTAATTAATTAAAGTTTTTAGTGGATTAATTTTTTAAACGTTCAGTAGATTTGATTAATTACAGTTGATACAAAGTAGTAGTAATATTAGTTGTAGTAGTAGTTGTTGATGTTGTTGTAGTTGTTGTTGTAGTGGTTTGTACTGTAGATCTGCTCTGGTGACATCCAGCCTACAGCCTGCAGCTGACTGGTCACTACCAACAGTGGATAACGAGTAGTAATAGTAGTAGTAGTAGTAATTGTTGTTGTTGTTGTTGTAGTTGTAGGTTTGCCCTGGTGACAACATTTGACAGCCTGCGGTTGACCCGTCACTGCCTACAGTTGACAGCAAGTGGTAGTAGTAGTTATTGTTGTTGCTGCTGCTGTAGTTGTAGCAGTTGTTTATGCTGTAAGTCTGTCTTGGTGACATCCAGCCTACAGCCTGTGGCTGACCAGTCACTGCCTACAGTTGATGGTGAGTAGTAGTAGTAGTTGTTGTTGTTGTTGCAGACTGCAGAAGTTGAGTAATAGCTGTAGTTGTAGTTGTGATTTGTGCTATAGGTCTGCCCTGGTGACACCCAGTCTACAGCCTGCTGCTGACAGGTCACTGCCTACAGCTGGTGCTCAACTGATCACGTCTATTGACATTCGTATGTAACAACGTCTGTTAATACGCTTATACTGTAGTACATATCTTGCCGCTATGTCCATCTGTCTTGCACGAGCACCTAACTTGAAAATGAAAAGGCACACTAAAACCAGAATTGTTGTAAACATTTGCACTGTGAAGGGTTGGAGTAACCAGTGTGCCAATTTATAGTTTAAAAGGTTACATATCAGGTTGATGGCTGCACAATAAGTCGGCACTAGGCTAATATTTTTTCTAGTTTATATCTAGAAGCATAGCTTCTGCCAGGACAGTGGCTGCCACCTGGTGAATGACACTGACTTAATACAGTTTTCTGTGTGAGCTTTAGGGGTATGGAGAACGGTTTTTGAATGTGACTTGGTTCAGTTTTTAAAATACTGGTAATCGTGGTTTTTGATTCAGAATTGTCTTGTTTGATTTCATTAGAAAGCAGTCTGTTCTTGGAATCGGACGGATTTGTTTCGTTTTGTAGTTTTTGTTTGGAATTACATTACCAGGTAACAGCAGTCAGCTAACTACCCTCTGGAAATGATTTGTTCAGGACTAGTGATGATTCGATATCAAGATTTCAATTTTGATACCATATTGATACAATATTTTGAAAATACCGCGATATCGATATTGATATTTTTAAAATGATAAGTATGTAAATCTTATACAAGCACAAGAACAAGATGTGAACGTTCAGCAAGGCAGTTTGCTTTACGTAGAGACTAAAATGTGTCAGTAAACTTTAAAATTAACTAAACTTCCGTAAGTGTCGTTAAATTATGACACTGTGGTTAGTTTTCTTCGGTTAGTTTGTCATTTTCTACATTTATTATCGTTATTTTGGTAATGCAGTAATAGAAATATAAACTTCTGGTGTAAACTATCGCGATATGTCGAAAATATCGTAATATATAAAAGATATCACGATATATCGAAAAATTTGATATGTTTTTCCAACGATACGATACGATAGGATATATCAATATTGAAAATGATATATCAATATTTTTGATATATCGAATCATCACTATTTAGGACAGTCCTCGATGACTGTTCTCAATCTTGAGGATATCTCGAGGACAAAAAATAGTGGCCTTGCCCTTGGCCTTGAAGAGGTCTGGCCTTAAAACCTTGGAGGCTTGGCCTTTAGGCATTTGTAATAAATGGGCTTTGTGCAATGAGTTTTTGGTATTGGTATGATATATCCACTGAAACGTCGAAACTATCTTTGTCTGAGCAGTTTTTTTGTAGTTTGTTCCAGTTCGAATAAGATCAAGCTGGCTTTTAATGTGCAGTATAAGATTGCCATATTTGCTTTACTTCCTTCCTTACTTAGAGGCCTTGATGAACACCACTGGTCTGGCCTTGCCCTCAAAGGCCACTTTCCTCGCCTTGGCTTTGAGGACCATTGGCCTCGGCCTTGAAGGTCACCGGCTTTTGCATTAGCATTGGCCTTGAAAATGCTGGTCTCAAACTCATCCCTGGATTGTTGTATAATTATTAAGTCGGTATGAAATTTTTGGATGATTGTTTGATTGGGTGATTTGGCTGTGCAGGTGATAGGTCGCATGATACAAACAGACGACGTGGCGCCAGTGACAGAGTTATAGCAGAACGACGGTGTGCTTCGAATGACATCGGTACACATCCATTGACACTGACTTTCTCTGTAATCGTAGTCTGTAATGTTCAGTAATTCATGATATATGACATGGATATACGCTGTGTTCTCAAAAACAGAACCCCTGATACATTTTTGAATGACTCCAACAATCGTGGTCAGTATTATCAAAATTTGCTACAGAGAATCATCGTATAATCAGACCACATATGTTGGCAGTAGGCCAGTATCTTTTCCTAGATATAAGCCCCCTGTCCTCCGATAGACAGCATTATGAGATTGCTGACTGTCTGGTGGAAAACAGGGAAGATAATTAGAACTGTCATTTTTTATACATATGCACAGTTATAATCGGCAGTTCTTACATTTTTTGGTTTCCGTTGTTTTTTGTGTCTTGTGTCTTATAAAGGTTGAACTTTCTGTAACTTAGGTTAGACTTTTTGTTTCGTTATTATGTGTATGTGCAATTTTGCCTGCAAAGGTCATCCCGAAATGACCTATACTGTGTTGACGGGATGTTAAACTCTACTCACTCACTGACTCACTCCTAGTTATAATATTGCTTACCTTTGTTAGTTAAGGTGTTAGTTAGTATTGCGCATTGACCAGCTGTTGAGGATAAGTACTAGCTGTTAAGTTATGTTGACATTTTTTTCTGTTGACAGTGTCTAGCATATTATCTATATACCATAGTTTTATATATGAGGCTGGTAGTATGTGGCTTGGTAGTCCAGTGGTAGTGCATCGGGCTAACTAGTGATTGCAAGGTCGCTGGTTCGACTCCCTGCCAGTGCACTGCCCAGTAACAACTCTGGACAAGTTGTTCACACACGTGCCTCTGTCACCAAGCAGTATAATTTGGTACCGGCCTAACCGCCGGTAGGTAACCACAGGGAGGTATGGCCATCCACCATATATATCTGACATTTCTACCGAGGTGCAGATGTCGCAGTTGTCGCTGTGTGTCTGCTGCTAGTTGGCGGTCGAGGTGAGCTGACTGAGTCTGTCACACTGAAGGAAGTGATCTTTGCATTTCAAGGCATCACGGGCAATATCGTTCATTACGACGCTGGCAAAGAAGCATTTGTCATTGATCCAACGGTCTGACTCCGTTGCACAACTTTTGGCATTCTGCTATCCACTGTCCAGTCTAGTGTCTGTTGTGCCACTTTGTTACTTACTTAAACTCCTGTCCCATAGTCAAATGCTTTTGCTTTTTTTCTCCGTGAGTCTCAGGTACTGTGGAATTGACTCAACCCATTTCCTAGCCAGTTTCCCTAAATGACCTCGTGAACGGCCGCTAAACTGGGTTTTTGATTATGTATTGGTGATTAATGTCTGTCTGTGTCAATGTTCTTTTTTATTTACCAGCGTGTCTCTCAGTTTTCAAGTGCGAATCTTTATTGTATCATATTCTATATGGATAGTTATTGTTGTGGCTTAAGTGTTTTGTGTTTGTTGGGGATTATTTGTCATCGGTGATTGAGCGGGACAAAGAATTTTATTTATCAAATCTTTATCATCATCATATATGTTTGTTTGTCCAGCATAAACAGTTTAAACATGAGTTCAAACAAAAATTAAACTAATACTATATCACATTGTAACTTTTGGTGCTACATGTTGGATTTGTAGTGTTAAGAGATATGTCCAGGACTGTCACATCAAAACCTATCCAAAACGTGGATGATGGTGGGTTTTTCAGCTTTCAGTTTCCAAGGCGATTCATTGAAAATGTAATGTTTAGCTTTATGATTATATTCGCTCATGAACTCTCTCTGACCTGACAATATTCCTGAATGACTGTCGTTGCTATGGTTCACATAGGATGTTTTTGTTCTGTTTCATAATTCTCGTCATTGAGTGAAGTGAGTATCCACTGTGCACCGTAGGTCGCAGTGCCAAGGGGCGTTAGACAGACGGTCTGCAAGCTGGTCGAATGTGGCTTTCTATTCAACAAAGTACGCAAATACGTTGACACACATAGTGCTGACTGCACTGCCGGACTTGTGGGTCAGGTAACTAACTATGACACAGTGTTGTAATTCTTATAGTAGTAGTAGCAGTAGTACAGACACACGGACACACAGTGATGACGTTACAAGTAAGTACGTACGTATGTACGTAAAGTCCTTTCCGAGCCTTACGGCCCATAGGGCAGCGCTGATCTCCGTTTCCTAAGGCCCTCAGCCAGACACCAGTTTTTACACTGTGAGACCACGGATACGGGGCCAGTGTATCGCGCGGTGTGCCTGATTACGTCCCAGCGGTGAAGCCGGTACTAAATTATACTGCTTGGTGACAGAGGCACATGTGTGTGAACAACTTGCTTAAGGTCGTTACCCGGCAGTGTTCTGGTGCGGAGTCAAACCTGCGCCTCTGAGTTACCTCAGGATTACAAGTCCGACACGTTACCGTTAAACTACCGAGCCACACAACGTTACAAGTACGCTGCAGCAATTACACTGGCTTCGGTGCAATACCGCATCACCTATAAACTGTGTTTGCTGATGCATTTAATTCACACGTCACAAGCACCGTCTTATCTTACTGACATTGTCACACAAACAGCCAGTGTCACATCACGAACACGACTT
>Ga0209367_1008358_pt1 | contig 14152 bp, 8 predicted proteins | sample WorMetLIZISLAND2_FD_187412 | JGI IMG/M metagenome (GOLD analysis project Ga0209367, IMG submission 187412) | Marine gutless worms symbiont microbial communities from Max Planck institute for Marine Microbiology, Germany - Olavius geniculatus... ... | reverse complement strand
GGACCCCGCTGGGGGCTCCGCCCCCAGCGGGGTCCAGGGGCAGAGCCCCTGGTGGGGGGTCAGGGAGGCGAAGCCCCCCTGAAGCTGAAAGCTTTTTGGTTCTTGGGACGCCATGGAGCGGTAAAACTTTAAGATGTCTAAGACGATTCGACTCAGTTTAACATCGCAGTGCAGAAGGCTCAAACTTTTGGGGGAGCAAGAGCTATGGCCTGCTCTCCCGTGCCAAAAGTTGGGGGAGCAGCTGCTCCCTCTGCTCCCCCTGTTCCAACGCCCATGATAATACTAGATAGCAAGCGTGTTGGTGAACAAAATACACTTCCAGCCAAAAATGCTACGATGTACGAGACGTAGGCCCTATTATACAAAAATAATTTCTTTCGTCTTTTGAAAATATTTGGGCGCCTGGTCCCCGTAAGCCTCATCAGCACGACGCCACTGCTTTTTATGTCAGAACCGTAATCCCCTATACAGGGACGACTGAGACAACAGAGGGCAGGAAGGGGAGTAAGTCTATAGACCTAGCCTCGTCTTTGAGGGCAGTGGCGTCGTGGCCAGGGAGGAAAAGGCAGAAAGGAGGGTACGTAAAAAGAGGAAGCAATTTCAATTGCCCCCTCTATCTTACGGCTGTCGGAAAATTGTCGGACAGTCTTTTTGTCTGAACAATGCTACGCATAGCATTGGACAGAGTATAAAATCACCCGTGTCCGTGTGTGCGTGCGTGCGTGCGTCTGTGGGTGCGTCCTACTTTTCTTAAGCTACAGGTACTTAACTAAGATCGTATTCCAATGCAAATGTGTGTTTATTTTTACTTTTATTAATTTTTTCAACATAGGCGTCTGTGCATATGGATATGGATATGGGTGGGAAATTTCATATCCACGGCAAGCCTGGACTGAGGTGAGGGTTGATGCATGGTTTGGCAATCTTTTACGTGGACCGTTCGATCGTCCAGGGGTAAATTTAAATGACACCATTAAATTGTCCGACCCCGAAAATAGGCGGTAGGTGACAACATGCGCGCACTTAGCCTATCTTTTACGGGGACCAAGTTATACTGCTTTGAATTAAGTCCCCATAGGCCGTAATGGAAATTTTTAAAAACTGTAATCAAAAACATAATGAATGCGTCCGGCGTCAGGACGCTTCGTTTGAGCCATTAACGGCGTCCGTCGATCGGTCCAACGGGTTGATTATAGCGGTGCGCAAGGGAAAACAAGAAAAGCTCAGCTAATTACGCATAGGGGAACGCGCAACAGCGGACATCGGTGCATGTTTGAAAGCCCAGAAAAACAAAATTTACAGTCGCCAGAGGGCGCCAGACTACAGGCGGCTAATTATCTATAGTGTTTTACTCGTACGCGCCAGAGTTTCGCTCAGCCAACGCCGTATCTGGGGCCTTATCGGCTAGAAATCGCAAATTTTCCTTAACCCTCCGTCATTTAGCGCCCTCGCTCGGGGTGACTCCTTTCGAATTTATGGAAAAGCCTTAGTGATCCTGAAACTCGAGTCTTCCACGCTGCGAGGACCACGCAGCCGATAGTGCAAATTTGGTGATCGTAGCTCGCACCGTTTTTGACTGATCCACCCGTGTGACGGACAGACGGACGGAGTGACGCGCTACAGCACTAGCTGCTGTTGCTAGAAAAAGAAATAAAAATAAGCTTAGACGCCTTAACAGCGAACTTCACGCCCCCTTTAAACCGATTGTAGGCCTAACCATATTTTGCGTGAGGGATCGGGTGGACGATGTGATCACTGATGCCGTTTTTTTGGAAATCGGTTCAGGAGTTTCGGAGTTACAGGACCCCCTACGCCATTTCATATACTTAACGCTCATCGCCCTTACACCAGTGTCAGCACTCCTGGTGTAGGGGCCTACATAGGCCTGTTTTCGTTATAGAAAAAAACGAAATTTAGCACCAATAGTCCACGAGAATACGCCATTTTGACCCTAAAATCTTTCAAAAATTTCTGAGGCCCCCAAACCTCTCCCTCTATGGAGAGGGGGTGTGGGAAGGGAAACACCCCTCCCCCACAACTATATATATACCCCCTTGGCGTCTTCGGCGCCTCGACTCGGCTCGCACCTTCAGCGCTCGACCTTGCCCCCAACGTCAACTCCTGGATCGGCCTATATGTCAAGATAATGCACCAAAGACCAAACTGACGTCGCGTTCTCTAAGCGGTGGATGAGCTTCTTGTTCTTCTTGTCCGAGATGGTCACACGTACCGGTATAGTCCGGTAGGCCTACACCTTGACTTCGTAGTGCTTACAACTTTGAACTTTATCGCTTAAACTTTGAACCATGGTAGTGGCGTGAGAAAAAGCAGAGTCTGCTCTGAAGTTATTTCTGTGCATTATCAATGGGCGGTTTTATAGTTTCGAGTTCCGAGACCTTCAGACGATGAGTAAAACGCCAATCCCACGCTATGCCATTACCTAGGCCTACTACAACCAGGCGAGCGAGCCGAGCACTCACCCAGTCAGGGAGCATGCATTATTCAGACTGTAGTAGTCAGCAGTCAGGCTGGCGTCTCGATATCGACCAATGAATGATCCCCGCGCAGCGTAGTGCGCAGTAGACGCCTGCTAGAGCCAGCCGACAGTTGCGCCTAATGGCGGATATCGTTTGTTGTTGTTCTTTGTTCGTCCGCACTTTTGCGAACGAAACTTTGTCGCAACAGACGGATTAACTCTCGCGAGGTTTGTATCGTTTCTGCTGAAGCTTTGGACGCATTTTTATCCGCTGACGATTGCAGTTGGTTGCGTTGTGGAGACGTGGGGAGAGGTTTGAGCGTCGGGTCTCCCGCCCCGTTGTGGGTCGGTTGTCACGCGCTAGCTGTCTGGTTGGCAGCTCGTTATGGCAGGCCCGGCTGCCGGGAATTTTTTGCGCGCCGCTTTTTGCCTCGTGCTCGTCGCTCAGCTTATTGATTCTGTGCGTTCACTTCGCGTTAATAGAGCTGCTGAAAATGATGTCGACGTGCCGGTAGTTGGAAAACAAAGGTTTCAGTTAAACGGAGTGTGCTGGAGTGGACTGAGTTTTCGCGCGAAGGCAAGCCGGTGCGCGTGCTTCTCGCTGGCCATAGCTGGAGGTTAACGGTGTGGGGGCGGATGTTACCTAGGGCGGATGGAAAGCTGGCTTCCGGCGTTGCAAATTAATCGTGTTATTAGTAACGGCACACGCTGGTGGGGCACACTGGGCCAGTGCAAGGCCGTATAGAAGGTGGCTATTGAAGAATTAGGGAACTTTCGTTCCCACAGCCAACATGACGTGGTTACGCTCCCCAACACTAATTATGATTATTTAATTGATAAACTATATGTTTTTGCCAAAGTTTATTTGTCTGTCTGTGTGTTAGCAAGATAACTCAAAAAGTTATGGAAGAATCTTTCAGAAATTTTCAGGGAATGTCGGGAATGGCAGAAACTACAAGTGATTCAATTTTGGGGGTAGAAAAGAATCATGGATTCTGGATCACTTTGAAATTTTTGTTAACAGTGCTTTAAATGGGGCATAAATTTTTGTTCCTCAATATTGTGTCTAATCAATATGCTTGGCAGAAGTCTGCGCTCTCCGAGTGCTTTTCTAGTTGTTTATAAATTTTTCCTTAAATTATATTTTTCATCAAGTTTTTACCATTATTTTAAATTCTAGTCTCTTCCTTAAACCCATCTTTCGGAAAACCTTTTATAGGCTAGCTGTAGCTCGTTCTCTAGCGACAGCTGGGCTTTCTTGTTTTAAACGTTGAGCATTTACACCACATGCTGGCGTCCTTTGATTGCATCTGCTTCTATTAAGTGTGTACTGTGTAGTCTTATAATGTTAACTCTGAGTGAGGAGCGAAAGTTCTGCCTCATTTTCGCTCAGGGGAGCGAAAGTTTCAGGGAACGAAAGTTCCTGGGAATGAGACTTCCAGGGAATGAAAGTACCAGGGAGCGAAAGTTGGCTCCTGGGATCGAAAGTAGGTGGGAACGAAAGTCTAGGGGGCTAACAGTCGGTCAGCTAGGCTAGGGGGCATACTAGGTGACCGACTGACGAGTGACGACCCCCTGGACATCCCATAGATTTAAAGGTCTGTGGACGCCAAAATTAACATATACATTTATACATTTTCCTGAAAGTGCAGAATTTTCTGATAACTTTGACAGTAATATCGGCATGCAGCGTTTTGTCAACACGGAAAAATTTACCTTTGAAGTCGACGATCTACGTGAACGACGTAGAAAATGCGCTGCCATGACGGTCTGCGATGACGTCATGAGTTTAGCCTATAGACGTCATGAATATTAATGGCCTAGCCTAGAATGATGAAGTCGTCGGCTAGGCCATTAGTATTCATGATCTACAGGGTGGCCCAAAAAAAACGGGGCCACTCTGTTATATAGCTTTTAACTTCAGAAATACTGCTTAGATCTACACGATTTTTTGCAGAAATCAAGGTCGTTGCATTCTCAACACGAAAACATAAGTTATTGAAATTAATTATGTGCAACAGTGGCGCTACCTGGCGAATACCGTTTCCGTTTCTTAGCCCTCAGCCAGACACCAGTTTACACTGCAAGATTACTGGGCTAATGCATCACGCGACATGCTTGTTTACGCCCCAACTCTTGCTAGTACTCATGTCTGCCACAGAGGGATGGCCAGGTTGAGTTGGCCTTGTTGGTTGGTTGCATACTGAGATGGTTTACCCATCTGCAGATGATCACCCATCCAAGTCCTAACCGAGCCCGGTGTTTGTTAACTTCGTTGATGCAACCAGTGGCGTTACCAACTAAACCAAACTGCCAAATTGAACGTAGTAAGCTGGCGGAGGTTAAGTAATCACTTATGTCATGTATGTCCGTTTGTCTGTGCACATCACAGCGCCGCTTCGGCGTGACGTCAGAATAGTAATGACGTCATTACAATCACCAATAGACTATTGTCTGTGACGTCACCAGCAGCAAACGAGAGTCATTAGCCCATTAGCATTAGAGAAGAAAAAATTTTTGTAGTCAAGTATTTCAAGTTAGAACTTGACAAAATGCGTTTCAGTTTTTGGCGGAGATATACACTTTCACGGCCGCTTTCTAGTTTTTGTATTGCAATCACCAGTTTCTATCTAGAGTATGCTGCCTACCTTGATAACAGTCATAACCTGGATTCAGTCCAGAAAAGTAAGCTGGTTAAACTGTGAAAAGCAGTGATAATAGGATTGATGGTAGATTTGATGGTGACAGTCAACTTTGATGACCTTCAGTGATGTCAGTGTATTTTGAACATTTCTTTTTTACTTTTTTGCAGACCTCATCCTTCATCAAAGGATTCTCAAGTTTTCTAGCTGCTTGCCAGCTTGTTGGTCAGTCTATGATGGGTGTCCTTATAGTTGGAATGATGGCAAACCATCAGTTGATGGGACAGTATGTAGCACACACATATAGACTGCATACGGCTGCTAAGTTATTTGCTGACCTTGATTGTTACATGTTCTGCAGAACTTTGAACTGCTGAATTTTAAAAATTTAATTATGTTAGGTTTGACTGCAGCCTTTTACCTCTCACTCTACGCTGATGCAGTCAGTACTCCAGACATTAATATTTTAATGCTTTTTGCCCAAAAGAAATATTTCTACAGTAGAACTGGTAATGATTATGAAGTTTTCAATAGTTAAGTTCAAAAATTAATGATTATTTAATTGTTAACTTTGATTAAAACTGAAAGTGATTATTGTGCAAGAAAATGCATGTTTTCATCAACTTAAGTAGTGAGTTATTCAGCTAACAGCTGTCACATATGCACTGAGACACACTCTCTGTGTGGTAGACCTAAGTGTTTGTTTGATCCAGTCACGTACTCTGGCTCTGGAGGAAGTGGTTATGAGGAAGTGATTATCCATTACGGAATACATGGCATCTACTATATTGTAATGCGTTTTTAGTGATGTGACTTTGATCTGAAATTTAATGATTATAATGCTCTCAGTCATTAATTTCCCCACAGCTCTGCTCAACAGTTATACAGAGTGGTATTGGTACGGATGTAATAAATCCATTTCTGTTGATTGACAGATGTCATAAATGAATGTCATACAGTTTTCGCTGTTGACTTTTTAGGTGTAAGTGCGTATTAGCCTGTGTGCTTTCTCTCTGATGGCTAGCGTGTACCGGTGTAGAGCAGTAAACAGTATTATGCACTGATGCCAGATGTTGAGTTTTTGCTGACAGTGCAAAGATGCCTCTGTGGCTTCTGGGCATAGGTGAGCCTGGAACGATGTTGCGTGGTTATTGGCGTGGTTATAGGTTTAGGAAGCGGCCTGTTGCATCAGCAGCTGGCTGTTAAATCATGTTGACCCAGAAACCGAAGCGTTGAGCATTTCGGCGTGCTGAAGCAGATTTTGCATGATAAAAAATCAATATTAAATCACCATGCGCTTTCTATTGATAGCATCATTGATTGCGCTTTGCTTGAACGTGTACCAACAGCCGGCTGCACGTAGGCCTACGTGGACTGCTATTATGAAATAGCTGTGATCGATACGACGTATTTATAGAGCAGTAATGCTGCGCAAAGCGGCAGCCATGTTAATGACTGATCTGGTGATGATATATTACTGGAATCACGCTGCATAGAATGATAGAATTAATCTCCTAGGTAGATATGCACCATGCGTTGAGCAGTTCTGTATACACGGTAGTAGATATTGGCGCTCGGTCGGTTCGGTCGGTTCGGTCCGTTGGTAGGCGGACCTGCTATTGATCCACCCTGTTGTACGGCTGCTCCCCTCTCTCCTCTGTCTGTCTGCCTGTGTGCGGTCTTGTGATGCTGATGATGCCCTGGTAACAGTTGAGTCACATGTCTGACATTTAGTAATGCTACTGAGTCAGCCAAATGGTTTGGTTTAGTGGCATGGAACAAATGGGGCAGCTGTAAGCTCACCCGTCGACTTAGTGTTCCCAAGTAAGGGGTAAGTCTGTAAGGGGTAACTATAAATTGCACAGTCAGTTTATTTGTCGGCCGAGTGCAGTGCTGTGTAAGAACTAAAGACTCATCAACGCCCTAGCCAGCGTACGATCGCCAGCTGTGACTTGAAATAACCAGAGTCATTCAAGGAGGGTGATGATAAAGATTTTGTGGTCGTAGCTTGCAGTCGTTTTCCTATCTAAGGTCCGAAGTGTCTTAAGACACTTCGGACCTAAGTGTCTCAGACATTTATAGCCACCTGTAGGTTTACCTCAGAAGATTTCAAAGGGAACAGTTCCCGGAATTGCGACTGAGGTTGGTTTGAGCTTCATTTGTTTCACACGCCGGCTTCTCGCGACTGATAAAAATTCTCTTTCAGTGTGCTGCAATGAGGTGACGTTATAGGCTAGCCAGTCTACACGCATCGGCGTTCAACTATCAGTAATTAGCGACCAGACCCAAGCGACCTTTCACACCTGCGTCACCGATTTCATGTTTGACTCAACATCTCAACATATACAGCCGTTATTCTCCAAAACGTGTTGATAGTAACAGAAAAATATATACTGAAAATATGTCTGAAGTGTCTCGTACTTTTAGGTCGGAAGTGTCTGGACACTTCGGACCTAGGTCCGAGGTCGGAAGTGTCTTAAAACATTTCGGACCAGGTCCGAAGTGTCCTAGGTCCGAACTGTCCAGTTACCGTTTTGATAGGGCAGCAGGGTGTGACAGACGGCCAGACGCTTTTGCCACAGCTATGACAAGGCATATGCATAGCAAGTTATGCTTATACCCCTATTACAACTGCAATAAAACTTGCAACGCTGCAACAAAATGGGCAGAGTATCACCTGCACGAGGGGTATTAGTGTCGACGCGCTGTAAAAAAAATCTCGTTTGCAGCTGATGCCGGATGACGTTGGTCATTGTTACTGTACCTTTGCTGAATGATGCAGCGCAGCAGCAGGCAGGCAGGGTTGGTTGAGTCATGAGTAGGCTGTAAGTGTAATTCCGGCTGCAGTGCTTGGCTACTGTGTGGCACCCCCCCTCCCGTGAGCAGATGACACTAGCAATCTGAGCACTGTATACTCGTAGCACGTGCTGTGCTACTGCCACTGGCGTCGGATCGTACGTCGTCTACAGCTGTCAGCTGCGTATGTATTGTATGCTTGACGTGTCGTTATGTCAGCGCAAACGAGCGTTTTACAAAGCGCACGCGCAAACTTGGCCATTTTCATCCATGCACCTGAGCATAGTCTCTTTGGCCATATGTTGTAGAACAGTACATATTACCTAGGATTATTAAAAGATTTTCCTGCAAAAGTTCTTAAGTGGAAGATGGGAGGACGACTTTTTTGATTTAACGCACTCATAGCTATCTGCGATACCTGGCCAGTTGTGGTACTGTTTGAATTGACATTTTTGCTCGTGCTCGATTGGCATCGTTATCAGTGAACTTGAACGGTTGAGCAAACATTTCGAGGTGTAAACTGTTCACTACGCGTCATTTCTCTGCGTTTGCCGAGCTGCTGGAGGTCTAACGTTGTTTTCACTAGTGCACTATAGTTACCAGACCTTTTCTCAACTAATTGGAATTTGCATTTGCTTGACGGAACTTTTGACTGACGCAGTGGTGCGTGGCGTTTTGTTCAGACTAGATCCTAAGATACCGGTCGCATTCACTGGAACATCTGTTGCATTCACATTGCTTCGCACTGGCACAGGTCGTTCAGCGTTTACGTTTTGCTGTGCTGATGCCGTCATTAGCATATATACAGTGTGTAGGGTGGTTGTTGCGGCTGCTGGCTTGACAGTTTGACAAATGCTGCAAGCCGCCTGGGATGTTTCTGTAAGTTTGCTGTTAAAGAAGCTTTGCATACTGGTCACGTGCGACTGAACCAAGTCCTGGTTGGTTGGTTGCAGGCAGACAGCATCAGTCTTGCTGATGCTAAAGTCTGCCAGGTATAGAGTCCTCACACCTCTGGGACTGTCCTTGACTTCGGACTTCGAGGACCAGAGGACAGCTTGAAGACAAAAAATTGTGGCCTTTGCCTTTAGTCACTTGTAAATTGTAGCGAATGTGTTCTGTAACTCGTCCGAAGCACTGAAACAATGTTTGCCTGAGATTATGTGGTTCATTACTGTTTAATTAAGATAAAGCTGGCATTTGATGCACTGTATAAAATTGCCATACTCACTTCACTCATTTACTTAGTGATCTTGGTTTTGAAAATGCTGGTTTCGAACCCATCCCTGAAGTTTGCTCTTATCAACTGTTCTGTGCACATGTGGCATTCAAAATGTTCACAGCCTTTTGTACCAATTTTGCAAACAAAAAATACTATCCATAATCCGCAATACACGCGCTGAATTACTTAGCCTGCACTACAGTATAGCAGCACTCAGGACTTTTCACAGTTATCACGGCGTTTTTATTCACTGCTGAGTAACTGCAACAGTAGTGATAATTTACTAATTTTTATAGATTATATTAACTGGATTTTAATTTTTTTTTTGTATCGTGGCAGAAGAAATCAGGATAACGACGTCGATGAGAGGAATGGACTAGTGCATGGACATAATGGTGTGCCTGATCTGAATCTGATCTGGTCTGTGCGTTAATAGTTGCACGGTCCGTGAATAGTTGCACTGGGTAATGCATAATCAGCAGCAGAGTTTTAACTGGCCGCACTGGTGATAATTTCATACAGATGTGCACGCCGAGAGTACGTTGCGTTAACACAGTCGTTGGTGTGGCTCAGTTTGCATGCCAAGGTCAAGTAATACACTCACTATTGAGTGCTCATTATGAGGTAAAGGCCTGTAGAAGCCAGACTAGGCGTGATGTATTACAACCTTGTGCGTATAGGCCTGGGCTGGTCTGCTGCCGGTTGCCCTGTTTGCCGACCTTGACATCCGGTTCAAATGCTGTCTGCTATCACGGTTCCCCTCCTCTCTCTCTCTCCGTGAAAGGGTTTGTCTTAACGCCGGTGTATTGCACAGCCATTGCAGTTTTTGGCACTGGCAGTGTGGCTGTTTACACATGGCGGATTATCTGCTGCTCTGTCTGCCACTGTGCGTCACCAGTCTGTCTGTCTTTCTGGCTTTATTGCGAGTCCCACTCCCATTGGCACTCCCCGCTTTTCTGGTGGTCAGCTTCAATCGATTTCTTGTTGCTGACATTCTGTATTGCATTTTTGTTAGTTTTCGGCTGCTGTACTAATTTATTTTTACGGTCCGCGGTATTGACGACAGTATGGTTTCAGCATCATTATTTCTGAGTTTTTTTGCATTCTGTTTCTTTGTAACCACGATAACTCATGAACCACTGATCTTAGCTTGATTAATTTTTTTGGCATGAACATTTATTTTAACAACCGCAAGAACCCTGTTGAATTCAAGGTCAAAGGTTAAGGACTCAAGGTTACAGGACCGGATTCTTGGATACGTTACCAGTGCTGCGAAATAGGACCATACTGCAGTTACTGCTTATAGCAGTTGCTAGGCTGATAGCTATTGGCTGACTCTTGACGTCATTTCTATAAATATCGCATCATGCCAATGCAGCTGCCGCTGACAGATTTAGCCTTGCGCAAGGCTTAACAGCCTATGTTGTTTTAGTTGGTTGATTGTGAGTTTAAACTTTGGCTGAGATCTGTTGGATGATGTAACATATATACGAGGGTCATCCCATAAGTTTCCGGCCTCGATATATTAGACAACAATATTTTTCACAATCTATACATCAGTGAAACGTACATCCTCTACGAACTCTAATGAGTCGGTTGCGGATATGACGTCGTTGTAATTTATGACGTCACAGAGCATTAAACAGAAGCGATTTCCGGCGTCAATAAAAAAGGCTTGAGCCATTCATCAGCATGGATAGCGGACACCATCATTATCAGACTTCAGATTTCAAAACAGATGATAGTCACTGGGGTAAGGTCGATGCTCTATGCGGAGTGGTCTTGGTGTAGGAAGTCATAGTCATGAACAGCCAGCTGGGTAACTGTAGACTTTGGACTGGACTGCAGTGCTGAAATTTGGCACAATTGCACAGGGCTTGCTTCCGGGCCCCTCTCGGCCCCCTGTCCATCAGGGGCCCATGTAACTAGTCACAAATTTTGGTTGGCCTTTCACCAACACAACTGATATAATTAACAGCTAAATTTTTAATAAAATTTTTTTGGTACCATCAGATATTGTCATTGCGTCGTATTTTGAGTAAAGTGCTTGGATTTAAGGCTACCACAGATTAGGCTATAGTATATTCACAGACCCAAATGAGAAATTCATAAACGTAGATGTCAGGGCTTTCGTAAAATCAGATGCCAAAGAGCCCCACTTTGGTAAATCCAGCTACAGACTGAAAAAGTTTCATGCAACAATCAGCCTGATTCAAATGCTGCTTATTAGCGCACCAAATCGTTTCAGCTTAATGCCCTATGACGTCATAAATTACAATGACGTCACTTGCACAATCTGCTCACACGAATACGCCAGGTAGGTACCTTTTACTGATACATAGATAATAGAAAATTTTTGTCCAGTATACTGAGGCTCAAAACTTTTTGAATGCCCATCGTTTTTGTTTGCAGTCGTGATTGACTCAAATGCTGTTATTTGCGGCTAGCGCAAATGTAGGCTAAGGCTATTGCATATTCACATATGCAAATGAGAAATTCAAAAACGTATTTGTTAGGGCTTTCACAAAATTAGATAGCACGAGGTTCCACTTTGGTACACTTAGCTACAGACCGGAAAATTGTCATGCAACAGTGAGCCTGATTCTGTGCTGTTTGCGTTAGCGCTCCAAATCGTTTTGGTTTAGAGCTATATGACGTCATAAATTACAACAACGTCATATCCGCAACTCATTATAGTTTGTAAAGGATGTACGTTTTACTGATGTATAGATTGTAGAAAATATTATTGTCTAATACGTCGAGGCTGGAAACTTTTGGGATGGCCCTCGTATATCTTGAACTACGAATGTGAGCTTTGGCGCTGTTAGTTACACGGTAGCTTCCGTTTCACTCGCCATACTGAGTAGTTGACTGCTTTCTGTCTTCATAGCACATCTTTTGGTATTGGCCGGCTGCATTCACTGATGATATGGTTGAATTCTGGCGTCGTCGTTTGCTTTAACTTTCAGTTGCAGCCGTGAAAGCATTACATCTGCCAAATTAATAGGTGTAAAAATGAGGGCGACAAATTTTTACGCTAGGCAGGCTAGGAAATGTTGATTATGGCGCCGGTGGCGTTAGAGTGATCATTATCGATTGGACGGGTCCAGTGCACTGCACTGCAGTGTGGCGCGCCTGTGCTCCTAGTCATTGCGTGTGACCTGCCTCGACAAGGTGGAGATAGTGGGACGATTCGTGCTATTCCTTTAGTGGCTGTTTCAGGACTATTCGTGCACTGGGAGCCGGAACGACATTAGAATGCAGTCATGGGTTCATTCTTGCAGCAAGCAGATGACTAGATGTGCAAAGTAAACTCAGTAGGTCTGCAGACAGCATTTGATCTCACGGACGACGTATGACAGGAACCTAGTCCATCCCTTAGATGTATTTTCTACTTTTGCCTGCTTCGCACGAGGCGGCATTAGATCATGGCTACAGTTGAAGAATGATTGTAATAGTGTCAAAAGAGGTGCACGGATCGTCTGAATACCAAGCCAGCCTAGTTATTGATAAAGACTTGAGCGTGTAGTGCCTGCGGCGTGGTGGGTGGGAAGGGGGTAATCATATAACGCACCTGTCTCTGTCTGGCTTGGCCTGGCTTGCTGGCTGGCCTACTGGCGTTGTTCCTGCGGCGGCGCGCATATGCTGGCCAATCAGCTTGCAGTGCGCACGTTGTACGCAGCTGTCATGCGTAATGCAAGCTACAGCCATGACTCGCGCCTTGTACGTTCTCTTACGTGTTCTCTTCTAATGATAGAAAAAAAATAAAAATAATTGCTTCATAGTTTTTTTACATTCGTGAAAAATGTCGGTCATTTTCTTTGTCATTAATATATTTTGTAGTCTAATAGTCGATTTTTAACGCAGAATAGTGTATTTCAAGCACTTTCATGCTGTTTTATTATACCTTCGTTAATAAAATATTTATGCGTATGGCATGGGTTTTTGTTCGGTTGGTTACGCGAGTGAAGAACAATGGCTTTTGTATCTCGTATTTCTCAGACATAGGCCTATAGGTTGTGTTGTATACCTCTGTGGGAAACCTGGGGCGACTGAAAACGCGAGACTGGAAAACCCGGCACCAAATCACAGGGGTGGAAAACGAAGGAATAAATTGTATGGACAGCCAATGGGACAATTTTTGCAAGTTATTGAAATAACAGTAAGTCTTATATTGTAATTCATATTTGTAATATAATTAGCAAAGCAAAAAGTCGTTTAATTGAACAATGACAAGTAATTTGAGCAAAGCTTATGAGACGCGCGACAGCCTTAGCAGTTATTATTCGCAGGTTGTCTTGATTTAACTCTATCCATTTTGACGCAATTCACTCTTGAAATCTACGCCGCAGCCACCAATTGGAAAAAAACACTAAAACCCCTATTTTTGAAATTCAAGGTCATCGATGTTTACACCAATAAAAAGCTTGTCACTATATTGCTTGTTATGATAAGCTGCATGTCTCTGCCTATCTGCAACCGTTTTCAAGCTACACGAGCCAATAGCGGTAAAATAACTACTTGTAGATTCTTAAAAATGTATGATCTTTCAAACGTTCAGTTGAACAGGGGCAGCACCATCCTGATAGGACTGCGGCATATCGGGCACGAGTGCGACGTCGGAGCGTTGTGCGATGAGGCACACCACGCACATCTGAGGATCGTCGGCGCCGGCAGCAGTTGGTGAGGCTGAGGGTGGTGCAGCGTCGATGGATTGAGCGACGGCGTCGTCGGCGTCGGCCGTGTCGTCGTCGTCACGTTTAGGGCCGACAGACTGACGATCGAACCACTGCTTCTTGACGTATGCCACCATGCCACCAGTTGGCGCAACTGACGCGCGAACTGCCCGTCTCCGTCTATCGATGACGTCACGTCTTGCCATCTCAGAACGATCTCCGACGCCGGCAGCAGTGGAAGGCTTAACAAGCTCTGGACAACTTTTTTGACATCCGGCTCGTTGGTGTAGGCGTCCTTGAGTCCTATCTTGTTCACTCGCTTGATAATCGCCTGGCCAAAGTG
>Ga0209367_1008357_pt1 | contig 14152 bp, 5 predicted proteins | sample WorMetLIZISLAND2_FD_187412 | JGI IMG/M metagenome (GOLD analysis project Ga0209367, IMG submission 187412) | Marine gutless worms symbiont microbial communities from Max Planck institute for Marine Microbiology, Germany - Olavius geniculatus... ... | reverse complement strand
CTCTTTCTCTTTCCTTTCTTTCATCTTTCTTTCCATGTCCACGTTCGTGCGTCCAATATTTGAGGTGCCATATCTCCGTAACGGTGCAAGATAGACGCATGGTCACTACGGACCACCCATATGAAGTTGACCCACGGGAGTCGAATGGCCACATGCCCGATGACATCACGTGACCCCAAAAGGTCAAACTCGTGACCCCATTATCTTTGAGGCGCCATAACTCCATAATGGTGTCAGATAGAGGCATGGTGACGATGAACCTTTTATAGTAAAGCGCTGGTGACGAATCGAATGGTCTCGTAACTGATAATGTTTATTGTTTAGTTAAAATAATACAGAAGTATGAAAGGATCATTGCTGCTGTACAATTTGAAATTAAACTGTTTGATTTTTTTTCTACCGGTCTAAACAGCTCACTGATTATATTTATACGGACATATACTGTAAACTGTTGAAATGCATTGGACAGACTCCGTGTTCATATGAACATTATCTTGGACGTAGAACATTTTAATAAATAAACTTTTAAAATTTCAACTTAAAATTCCAAACGGGTGCTAAGAAAACGGCAAAAAAACTTTAGGGGGCTACTTTTTTGCTGCACCCTGTATGTGTGTGTGTAATGCTTTCTCACACTAACACCATATACTACCAAAGAGACAAGAAGCCCAGCTGTCGCTAAGATAGCCAATCATAGTGCCTGAAAATGCAAAAAAAAATTGGGGGGGAAGGCGAGTTGGGACCCCCATTTTGGGAGGACAGCTGTGCAGAAGGGGTTGGCCACTACTGTTGGACGCCATTGTACAGATGGATAAGGCGTTGGTAAGTTCATATAGGCTGTCAGTAGCAACAATGCCACCAACTGAAGTGGTCTGGAAGCAATTCACAATGCAAGACTTACTATTCGTGGTGTGTAATAAGGGGGGACACTCTAGATTGGTACCACAGGGTAGCAGTCAGGCAACCCTATTTGCTTCTTCAAACAATTTTCCAGTGTGACGCACCATTTAGCCACAATACACAATGTTACACACAGATGACAGATAGATAGACAAAACACAGTACTTTAAGCGTGAACGTTAGTACAATGTGCCAGAAACGTGTGCAAAGAAAACAGATGCACAATGTCATATAACCCACGGCTTGAGTTTCTGCCAACACGTAAAAAGAAGATTTCGCGTAGGCACTAGGCAGCGAAGCTGAACTAGGCCCGTTGTGTGGGAGCTCATCCCCATGACGGTACTTTGAGCCGGCGAGTGTGGAGCCCAATTAAGCCAGCATACAGCCCAAGTCGGCCAGAGACCGACTGGATCGGTATGCTTGCAGTCCTGGCCACAGGGCCTACTGTTGCGCAGAACTCGCCCTTCTGCGCAACACGTAAGGTTAATGCAGATATTTGTGGGACCTCCCTGAGAAAGGGCTCCAGGTTACAACAGACTGATGCAATCATACAACTTGAATAGGAAGCATACATTTTGCCACTGCTGAATTTCATCCAGAGTGTTGCATTATACATCTACTGATTCTAGCAAGTCTGTAAGTAAGTAACTAAGTAATATAATCTGTATAGCACCACCATTCATGTTACATAACAGTACTCTGACTCACCATATTAGTGCTATGCACTGCAACGTTTTGCCAAGTCCCATTTCATCCCTAAACAAGAAAAATGTAACACGCCACAATAATACAGCTGCTCTGCACGTACAGAGATTAAAAAGTTTATAATCCCAAATCCCATTTTCGGGATCAGACTTACCAGTTAGTCGTTATTTAGCCCTAGTAAGTTGCATAGAACGCAGTAAGCCCGGGCATCTTATCTATGGTAAGCCCCTACTGGTAGGTAGAGAGTGAATGTGACTCAAAATGCAACTTTATATTCATCTTTTTTTTCTTCAACGCACCTACAGGTCAGACCCCTTGAGAGATTTTTACGTGCAATAGCTCAAACGACATGGCCTCATGCAAGGTCAAACCTTGGATGTGCTTATACCGACCATGTGACGTAATCAAAATTTGAGATTAAAAAATTAAAATGTAATGTTTAATGTAATTAGTTGAAAAATACAGAAAAATTACAATGGCGCCTATGGGGACGGCCTTTGCACATACCAGTAATAACACAACACAAAACTTGACCTTTACAAAAAAAGTGAACACACGAAACACAAAATATCGAACCTAAGCCTCTAACTGCGTGAACTGTCAACCCCATCTTGATCTACCTCTTCCTGACTCACCATACTTCCATGATCATCTCACCTCATCAGCGTCACCATCACCACTCTTGTCATCCATCACCCCATAATTCTTTCATTCCAATCTCAAAACTTTTCTTTTTCTCAAATCCTATCCTCCATAGACATCTGGCACCCCCTCGGACTGACTCCACGGCTATTCGGACCTGTTCATGGTTTTTATGTTTACTTTTTCAGTTTTTTCTGAGTTTTAGTTTTCATTATTATTCTTTATTTCTTACCTTTTCAGTTTTTTTTTCATATTTTAGTTGTCTTTACTTCAGTCATGTTTTTGAATTTTATCATTTTTACATTTAACACTATTTCTATTCTCAGTATCTCTCAGTAATTCATTTTTCTTTTAAACGTTTCAGTTCTTTTTAGTTTATGTGCTAGATTAAACTGACAGTTTGTTTGTCAGTTTTTGAGTGCAAATTCTCCATTGTACTGTATTGTATTGTATATAAATGAGCATATGTAAAGATAATGACAGTCATTAGTCTCAGCTCATCTGCTACAGTGTGGACTCATGCCAAAATGGCATATAATAAACCTTTGTGGCCATGACAGACTAGTAGAAAAAATATGACAGACTGCTAAAGAAATATGACTTCATGGACACGACACACTGGCAGTGAAATACACGCATGACTCACGCCAGAATGACTCCGGAGCCTCTGTAAGGCTTCATGGCCATGACAGACTGGTACAGAAATACGATGCCATCACGCTGGTGAGGACGGAGATGAATTGTGAGATGTGGGTCAACAACAACATCAACAATAGGCAGACCAGCAACATTGTACTGCCACTAAATGCACAGACACATACTCATCATTATCATCATCATCATCACTACAAATTGATTAGCATGGTATAAGTGCAAACTGCACTTCAAGAACGCGTTACAACACGATAAAAACACGTAGAAACACTCAAAGAATAAAAACCAAAAAAAATAAAACGCTAGGACAAAAACACAGAGAGTTCAAAGCAGTCACGCGCCATGAGATTGACGAAATAGAAATGTTTTCCGTTTACGTCGAAAAGTTAAAAGTGATGTAGCAGATGTGATGTCGCCCGGCAGTGCATTTCACAACTTAGCAGCAATAACAGGAAAAGCCCGATCGCCAAGTGTAGAATGTCGTGTAACTGGAACCACCAAAGCTGCAGTAGACGCTGAGCATAGTTTTTGTCTTGAATGCAGGTCGGATACGCTTAAAAAGTCACTCGAGAGGTAGTCCGAACCAAGATCGTGGAGACAACGATACGTCAAGACGCACATTACTACCGTACTATGGCATTACTAGCAGTCTACTATAGTGCACATAGACACACATCATTACTACTTGAGGGATTGCTTTTTCAACTCCATGATCCAGGATTAAAAAATTTGTAAGTTAAGGATCATGTTTTCGGCATTGGGCCCTTAGAGATTGGTCTTTATTCAGCAATTTTCATACAGTAGCCCTACAGCAAAGACTCTTGTGCAAATAAAATATTTCAGTAGATGGTTAGAGTTGTTATTTTATCATCTGATAGTCAAAAAGTACTATTTTAGCAATTTTTGTGACGATGCCAATCACACGATTCAGGATTGGTTAAAATAGCAGGGATCCCGAAATTTGGGATTCCGGAATTGCAATTATTCAACAGCACACTGACAGTTAGATGGTGAGTAATATCATCTTTTTATGATTTTTGCTGTTTTCAATGTGTCAGTCATTGCATGTCCCCATTAACAACTGTATAAACTGATGTTTTGTACATTTACTCACATAATGTGGTAAACAGCAGATAATTTACAACTTTAGTCACAACTCAGAATACACAACACACTGGTTAAGATTCTTGGTAGCTAAGTCTATCATGTCATAACAACAGAACTGTTTCAGCTCACTTTTGTACAGAAAAACCAAAATTTCATACCACCAGCTAAGTCCTATCCCCCTTTTGATGCTTTGAACCAGCAAAGGTTAGATGTCACCCAATTAAGCTAGCTAGCATACAGCCTAATGGCGGGTTTCTGATCTTAACTGGCTGGTCAAGTTAGTGTTAACTGACAGATTTGCATAACTCGTGTTTCCCGTTGTACTAACCAACGGTCAAAATGGCCAAAAATTTAACTGGCTGAGTTAGCTAACGGTCGATCGTAGTTATTGTAGTTAGCGCAACTTTTGTACCATTTTGCAAGCAGTTAATTGCAGAATGTGATACTATATAACGACGATTTTACCATATAGCAATGTCTTCAAAACGCTCGAGGAGACGTTTGGTGCTACAATCTTTACTACAAAATCCATTCATGAATGGACAAAATGGCTGTCTGCAATAGCCTGGCTGATGAGCGCTTGCGCTCATTAATATTCATGATGCCCGCCTGCGCTAGGCAGAAGTGATTAGCGCTGTGTGCATCGTTGCTAAGCAACTATAGTTTACCATTCAGTTAGCTAACGGCCAGTCAAGGTTTTGTTCAGAAACATGCACAAACTTAACTAGTAAGTTACAATTAACAGACGGTTTACTAACTGATCAGTTAACTAAAAGATCCAGAAACCGGCCTTTAGTCAGCCACATGGCCGGCTCTATTAACAGCCAGTTTCTATAAGCGACTGGGTCAGCATGCCAGCAGTCCCAGTAAGTTAACAAAGCCTCCTGTTATGCAGAATTCGCCATTTGTTCCAAAGCAATGGCTGTACTCATTTTGCCGACCCACGAAGGGACGGCCAGGCTGAGTATACAGATGTGGTCTCGGTCTCAATGTCTCAGTTACGAGACCATCTTGAGACATTACTAATGTCTCGTCTGATTCTCAGATAAAGTCCTAAATATCTCGTTTGTCTCCGAGCTATCAGTCACAAGTCTCGGCTCAGAAGGTCTCGTGAACACTCTGTACAGTACTAGTGTAAGTGTAAGTACATTGTGTCCCAAAAAAAACCATCCCAGACATTTTCGACCGTAACTTGAAAACATCAGATTTCGATAATTTTTGGCACGAATATTCCTGACACAACTTGCCATCAAATGACCATTCAGTTTCCCACCTCACCCAACGTTTGTTAGCGCACTACCTGGGGAAAACGCAACCAGCAAAATATCACTTTTTTATCCAATGCGAGATGATTGCTTAATTAACATAACGCGTAAAAACACATTTTGTTCACATTTCTGACACTATGGCTGACATTTCACTCAGTTGTCCATTTTTCAATTGCCTGCAGTAAAACTGCTTGAAGTGTTGGCCCATTATGCGAACACATGCAAGCAGACGTTTTCTCCATTCATTGACATCAGTATCGATAATGTTCTGCTCCAGACCAATCCAGCCTTTAGCAGTTGCTTCTCGACTTCGCAAACACTCCTAAGCTTTATCTGGTAAACACACTGCTGCATGACGGTCAAACCTTGTAATGGACCTACTGTTGGGGCCCACGGATTAAGATAGATGGAATTTATTGACTTTTTTTTCATTCACTTTAACACGTATTATGCTTGGTCTGTTTTCCCCAGGTAGTGCAGAAACAGACATTGGATGAAATGGAAACTAAAACACTTGGCAAATAGCCAGTTGTTATTTTAATAATATTTGGCAGAAATATTTCTGACACTTGGCAAATAGCCAGTTGTGTCAGAAATATTTCTGCCAAATATTATTAAATCTGCTAATCTTTATTCAAGTTGCAATCAATAATGTCGGGGATATTTTTTCAGGTTTTCTGTTTATTTCACCACATATTTAGTTTGGTCTGCTTTTCCTAGGTAGTGCAGAAGCATACATTGGGTGAGGTGGGAAACTGAAAGGTCGTTTGATGGCAAGTTATGTCAGGAATAATTATGCCAAATATTATCAAAATCTGATAATTGGTTTTCAAGTTACTGTCGAAAATGTTGGGGATGTTTTTTTTGGGACACAGTGTAGATTGTGTTAGTACCTGATGGCTGTCGGATGGGCGTGGCATCACCAGTGCGTTTGGTGCTGTAGTGTCTGGCGCCCAATTCCTCAATGAATGCTCTGTCCCCTGCATCATAACACACAACTTTAAATATGCACATACTTACTTACTTACTTACTCAATCAGACACCAGACATAATCTACTCCACAAGCTGTGAACCTCCACCTGCGTTCTGCTGTCCATGGACAACTCGCCGTTCCTCGTCACAGACTTACAACAGCTGGCAGAAGGCATTCTCTTTCGCTGGCCCGTCAGCTTGGAACAGTCTCCCGACGTACCTGAATGATCACACACTCAATCTGGACTCTTTTAAACGTTTCCTTAAATCATTTTTGTTTCAGATGTACTGATAACGCATTCAGCGCTAGAGATTTCTTCGACACGATAGTGCGCTATATAAATGTTCACTTATTATTATTATTACCTTGCGAATAGAAACCACAAAGTGTAACTAAATTATTAAAGCGCTCATGCACCAAATTTTAAGCCAATTTTTGACCCCACTTGAAAAAATTGTCCCCAGTGACGTGTGCACTAGCAAGCCTTGGTCATTCCCTAATGTGTGTAAAAATCTGGGGGCGCAGCAACCCCTAGGGGCCAAAATATGTCTTCCCAAAAGTCGATTTGGATGGGTATGATTCCGCATCGAGATCTCCATAATTAGAAGACCCAAAGTTCACCGGACTTTCTTCCCCGAACACGGGAAGATCACGTACTTGCAGAGGACCCCCAAAATTTTGTACCAAAATTATAAAATCGAACACACTTCCAATCACGATGCAAAATTTCCTGGCAATCAGCCAACAAAGCTCAGAGATCTCGTGGCAGGAAAAAAAGAAGTAAACGCCAGCAAAACAGAAGTCCGCTCCGAAAACTATCATTTACGAGCAAACTAACAACAGCTTACTCAAAAGAACAAAAGCGACAATGATCCGATAAAAATAGATATGGCAAAAAATATTCCAAATATCTTATAACTAATAAGCAAAACAACAAATAAACAATATCTCATTAATTTTAAAAAATTATGACAAAAAATGGAAAAAAACTATGCAATAAAGAGAAGCCAAGAGTTTAAGGCATGCAACACAATGACAAGACAGTAAACACCAAAAAACTGCAACAAACTTTACATCAAACGTCAATTCCTACATCTCAAATTTATAACAAAGATGTACAACAGCTCAAACACCAAGACCATCAACAATCTTAACAGAATACAACCATGCACAAAATAACCTCGACGTAATTTCAAAGTATGTATGATCTCACATGTACCATGCAAGTACTATGACCGAAGCATGACCACAGTCTTTGGATGCCTCAAGACACCAATTTGCTTCAGACGTTAGCCCAAAGGCACAACTGAATGCAAAATAGCCTTTCAGTGTCACTCAAGGTACATATTGGTCGTCTGTAACTAGAAACGTGATAAAATCAAACAGAACCTTTGAGACAGGATGCGGCAGTGCTGTTAAATCGCCATTTCTAATCGGCATGATAAAGGGCTTTGATGCTGAAACTAATGACACATGCAGACGACAGACAGACAACATTCGGTCAACTTAGCAAACAGTTAACACAAATACCTAAGAACCAATAAATGACGAAATAATCTGAACTATACCTAAAAACTATACCTTGTTGATAGTCTAAGTAACTACATTATAAACTATACTCGGTTGCTACAATAATTATTAACAGACTACTGATTATGTAATCCTCAAAAATAACTAATTGCATTGTCGTATTATTGTATACGTTTATTTTTATTTTTTTTCTTTAATTATTTTGTTGTGCTACCAGTGATGGTGAATAAAGATTTTCATTAAGCAGAAGACAACCAGCACTATGGCAGAACAGACTACAGAGGTCGACACTACACTGAGCAATGCTATTTAAGCTACGTCACACTGACAACTAGTCCTGCTGACACTCTGATCGCTTTATATACACTCAATAAGACAAACCACGTTTAGTCTTTGTATAGCTCTGTGAAACAATAGCCTGGTCTGATAATTTTCTGCATGCAACATCAAGAATAACTTGATGTAAACACCTACAATAACAACCACCTCACCCTAATACTACTGCTACACTACCTTGCGAAATGAAGAAGACGTAGTTTGGCCGTTTATAACAGCAAATTCATACTGAACAGCGCATAACATTATTTAAGCCAGTTTATGATTATGACGATGATGATGATGATTAATATAATTAGTACTCAGCCAGCGAAGAACCTGGTCGTGCAGAGTCAACCGCTGAAGGTGATGCCTCAGTGTTGTTGACGTAACAGGTCTGAAAACATGATCCAGTCTTATACTGCTCTTCTGTCAAGCTTCCCATCACCTACAAGAATAGGAGGAACTTGACAGAAAATTGGTCAGCAGCAAACACAACAAGAAATATTAGATTGTGACCAATCTAATGTACTCCTCACTTGCATCATTTTCTTTTGTATTCTTCCAAGAGCTTTTTCGTTCCTTTCGGCTTGTATTAGAGACCCGGCATCTAATTGAGACCTGTTTAATATTATACTAATAGTGACTGGCGTCGAGATCGTTAATGGAAATTGTCTCCTCGAAGTTCATAATATTGCCTGATTTACTGAGAGGAAACTAGAAATACGTTATGTGGAACGAGGTATCTGTCCAATTGCTACGCTATATAGCCTAGCAGCTGCGTATAAGGGGGTAAGTGCAAACAGGGCACAACTATCTTTCATGGAGGCCGAGTTGTAGTCAATTTTGTCCCAAAATTTGTTGCCATGGCAACAGGGGTCGACAGAGGAGAAATTTAAATGACACCATCGAATAGCGTGAGCCAGAAAATAAGGAGTAGGTGAAAACAGCTAGCTATTACCTTTCACGAGTGCCGAGTTATAGTCAATTTTGTCCCAAAATTTGTTACCATGGCAACAGGGGTCGGCAGGAAAAAATTTAAATGACACCATCGGATAGCATGGGCCCGAAAATAGGGGGTAGGTGCAAACAGCGTGCAATTATCTTTCACGAGGGCTGAGTTATACCGCTTTGAAGTCCCCAGAGGCCGTAATGCAAATTTTTTAAAATTTGGGGTAAAATAGGGAAAGAAGTTATCAGATTTTTTATCACAAACAAACTCAATCTTACTTCTCGGGCCCTGAATCACTCTGCAAAATTTCATCAAAATCGAATCAAAATTGCAGCTGTAGGAGAATGACATAAGTGATTTTATAATCTGTCCCATGTTATGGCTATAGCAATGGGACAGATAAAAATTTCAAATAGTGATCGATGACGCTAGTTGCCATTTGTCTTGCTATGCCACAATGCATGAGTCTATCTGGCACCATTATGGAGATATGTGCCTCAAAGATAATGGGGTCATGACCTTGACCTTTTGGGGTCATGTGACATCATCAGTCACGTGACCATTCGACTCCCGGCGGTCGACTTCCTATGGGTGGTCCATTGTGACCATGCATCTGGCACCGTTATGGAGATATGGCCGCTTGAAGTCCTTCCAGGAAGGCTCTTCCAGTAACAGAGGTCGGTCGTTGGTCGGTCGTTCGGTCGATCGTCAGTCAGTCCTCAATATTACACAGATCTCATATACTCCTCTTCGCTACGTTAGGAACGTAGCGCGTAAGGAGTAAAAAACGAACCACTGACAAAAAGTCATATTTCTGTCATGTAAACACAACTGCTGGATAAGACAAGCACACTGAGTTTCATCAACTGTTCACTATCCAGATGAATCTAAACACATATTATCATCTGCACAATAAATCCATTTCACTTTGCTGTAAAAATCCATGCCATGCTGTAATGCAAAAGTAATCATATTGAAAGTGATCAAGCTGGTTTTAGCTAGAAAGTATACACCGGTACTTGGTTGGTGGTGTGGCGTAGTTGGTAGTGCGTTTCGGCTGAAACGAAGTTACTTTACGCCGGGCAAGGTTAGTACTGCGATGGGTGACTGCCTGCGGGCAGGTAAACCATCTCGGTGCGAAGCCTGCCAGCTAGGTCAACTCAGCCTTCTACCCTCTGTGGGACGGTAAAATGAGTAGTCATTTACATGAGTTACGGAAGGGGACCTTGGTACAGCTGACTGGGGTGGCCGTGCGGCAGGCGGCTCTGGTTAGTGACAAAAGCGCTTTAGAGGCGTGTTTGCGACGATGCGCTATACAAATTGACGACCTATACCTTTTTTTACCTTTACCTCAATCTGTTTGCCTCCAATAACAAGCATCTGCCCATCTGATAACGTCTGCAACTCTGACAGCTTGTAGCCACATCCACGACCAATTCTACACCACCACATACACTGAGACCAACTACTGCTACTGGCATGTGCCAATAGCAAACTAGAAATGACTCGATATATCAAAAATATCGATATATCATTTTCAATATCGATATATCGTATCATCGATATATCGCAATATTTAAAAATATTGCGACAAATTGCCATATTTCCTATACTTTTGCAATATTTGCTACACATTCTTCACTATACTGTGAGACTGGAACGAAAGATTACAAATGCAGAAAGTTAATGGTGTCGTAAATTAACTGCAGTCATATTATAACTTTATAAGTTCATCCAGAGACACATTTAATTATTATCTAAATCACAGTGTAGCACGGTAGTGCGTAACACTGATGTAAAAGCGGCTATCAAAGTCAGTGGGAAACCCCAGATTTTGGGCACCTGTAGTCCCCAAACTCCTGAATCAATCGACATAAAATTTGCCTCCGATGATCGTTCAATCACTCTGTGTCCTAGTAAAATGATTTCTGCTGTTTTGGATGCGCTACTTGGTCGCCCTTACACAGCAGTGTAAACTGGTAAGTTTTTTTATATTTAATAAATCATACTACCTTGCTCAGTGTTCACATCTTATTCCTGGGCGTGTATAAAATTTACATACTTATTATATTATAAATATCGATATCGCAATATTTTGTAAAATATCGCATCAATATCGGATAGAAATTGAAATTCTCGTATGGAGTCATCACTACAGCAAACACAAACACACACACACTTGCAAAAGAAGACAGCTACGTCAATTGCATGGAAGCCCATTGCCTTTTGGCAATTTGAGCCGGCGAGGGTTGGACACAGTTAAGCCAGCATACAGCCCAAGTTTGCCAGATGGCTGGCTCCATTCAACCCAGTAAAAAAGGCTTACTGTTACACCGAACTCGCTGCTTTTAACGATGGTTGTAACCGTCACCAGTACACATTTTATTAGTCCACCCGGAAACAATAGTTCTCGAAAGGATTTATGTTTTACTGCATCGGCAAGGTGGTCAGAAGAAACAGTGGATCGATGATATAGTTCGATGGGGCGAAAGAAGCCTGGTCGAAATGGTAAGACAGGCGGAGAACAGGAATGGTTACCGATGCTTAGTTCATGAAGCCGCCTACGCTCGTACATCTGGCACGGCAAGCTGATGATGTTTTATTGCAGATGTTTTTTATTTATTTATTCAACGCGAGATCTCCGAGATGCGTCATCTGATTAGTGCAAAATTTTGCACGGTGATCAGTACTGGGCAGAATTTTATAATGCCAGTCCAAAATTTCAGAGGGCCCATTCCAAAAAAATTTTACGGGCCAAAAACAGGCAAAATTAGGCCCGATTTCTGACGACTTCAAACTTCGGCGGTGAATATCACCAAAACAAATGAAGTTATTCAAAATCGGACAAGTACATTTTGTACTGCAATTCCTCCCACGTTGGATGAAAAAAGTCTGGTGATCTTTAGTCCATTAGTCACGAAGATTAAGCGGTGAAATTGTACCCACCCAAATCGACTTTTTCGGGAGACCATATTTCGGCCCCCATAGGGTGCTGTGCTTCCAAACTTTTACACGTGCTAGAAAATGACCAAGTCTTACTAGCACACCCCCACCGGGGATGGGGGTCCCTTACAATTTCTTTCAAAAAAAGTCTAAAATTGGCTTAAAATATAGCGTATTATCCGCAAGAACTTTGGAGTCATGGGGAGTAGCTTTACAAAACTTTGCCAGGTGACGTGCTCCTAGATAGGAGTGATAATGCAGGTACAACTTTTGGTGGGCACCGCCCCCTTAAAATTTGGAAAAGCAAAAAACTTTCAAAAATCTGTGCGATTTACGACTACTTTCGAGTCATATGCTAATGCAGATATCTCTAGAATGAATAGAGATATCGACAAGCAGTAAAAAGCGTTATCAAGTACAATTAATACTGCGTTGAATAAAAAACTTGGTAAACTTTGGTCCACTAACACCAGAGATTACGCGGCTAATGTTTACCAACCCTAAGTCAACAGTGCACGTTTTGCGTATGCTAATGCATTTGAGTGCGGGCCACGTGACTTCGCTTCAGGGGAAATTTCACCCTCCCTAAATTTTCCCCCCAATCAGACTTAGGGCACTGGGCGGACTCACGTTGGGCTTTGCCCCAAATTTCTAGTCTACTCAGTATTCATGGAGGGATGGCCAGGCTGAGTTGGCCTAAGTGGCTTGGTCGAATACGAAGATAGTGCACCTATGAATAGTCACTCATCTCAGTAAGTAAGTAAGTAAGTAAATAAGTAATTGATTTATAAAGCGCCAAAGTCTCAGAAAGAATCAGGGCGCATAGGATGATGGACGCTAGGTGGCAGAAAAGGCTGACTGAAAGTAGTGGGTCTTTAAGTGAAGTCTGAAGGTAGCCAAGGTTTGACATTGACGAATTTGAGGAGTTAAGGAGTTCCAAATTCTCGGAGCAGAGTACTAACCCGGCCTGTAATGGTGATGAATCCAAACATCTGGTCCTGAATCTGGATGCTTATCTGGATCATCACCGAAATCACGCACCCACTAAGTTAAGCCAAGTCTGACCTCCCCTGAAATTTTCAGAAAAATCTGCCCATAACTTCCTGCATAATCCTGCTGATGAAGCAACAGATAAATAAACGCCAGCAATCATATAACCTCATCGCTAGCAAATAATAAAAGTGCAAAGCAAATCACAAATTCTAAGCAAACCAAACCCTACTTACTCTTTTCCTTCCATATCCACTAGGACAACTGTTCTCCCTTTGGTAATAAGAACAGCTGAAATAAACGCACCGACATTCGCCAATTAAAAATTAGCAACAAAAACTCAAAAAGTCACAAAAAGTTAATATAATTAAGCACAGCAAGATGCTGGGAAAGAAGTTTCACAATTTGGCTACGAAAGATAAAAGCAGATGCAACATGATCTGCCAGATCAACTTAAACAGCCGTGTAGTGAGTACATACATGGCCTCGGGAATTCCAAATATGTGGTTATTTTGAACCCTCTGCCCACAGGTAGCTCTAGATGTGCAAGAACCCATCTCCGAGCTACAAAGCATCACCTGACACCTGATGCAGATGAACGCACCCCAAATTAACCCCCTGGAGCCAGATTTACCTACCCAAAAGAATGGAAAACAAGCACACCTGCGTGATTGGCTACAACTGAGACAGTGCACCAATTCACAGTCAGCCAGGACAAAGTAATCAGACAACTTCATCGAATAACACCAACAAAACAACCACTAGACACAAAACCGTCATCATGAAAAGCTTACTTTTGGAGACTTGGTTAATTATTATTATTTTTTTTTTTACCCTCGGTACCCCGTTCCCGAGGGGGCCTAAAAATCAACTACGCAATACAAAGGTGGGTACGATCGTCAGTCCGAGCAGTCAGCGGCCGGCAAACTGTCGTGCAACAAAACAGCATTGAAACGCTGCACCAAAACAGAAATCCTCTGAAATAAATAACTGGTCTCTCTAGCCTCGCCAGTATTAGTTGAGATTCTTCTTCCAAGATCAGACAGGAGCTGGCGAGCTGATGCATTGAAAACTCCCAAGGTCTCGATGGCAATGGGCTCAAAGATATAACGGGCGCCAAGATCAACATATTTGTCCTCTTTGCGAGTGGCTGCCAACTCTGCTGCTGAACC
>Ga0209367_1008356_pt1 | contig 14152 bp, 9 predicted proteins | sample WorMetLIZISLAND2_FD_187412 | JGI IMG/M metagenome (GOLD analysis project Ga0209367, IMG submission 187412) | Marine gutless worms symbiont microbial communities from Max Planck institute for Marine Microbiology, Germany - Olavius geniculatus... ... | reverse complement strand
AGGCCCAAAATGCGGCGCGAAAATCGTCAATTTTTTCGCGCAGTGTTCGCCGTTGCCGCAAGCCCGTCAATCGTGCGTGGAGAAGAATATTTTCGCACATGTTCGTTAGCGCTGGTCGTCCCCTAGCAGTCGGTGAAAAAATAATCCAGATATCTTATAGGACGGCGTGGCTAGAAACCCTTAAAGGAGACCCTATTTTTGGCCTTTTTTGGCCCATCAGCGCCGACTGGCGACACTATTGTGAACTATATCGCCTTTCTGTCGCCGGCATACGATGGAGCGGGTCTTGGCCTTCAAAATTTGTATTGGACATTTTTTGCTAGGGGTACCTTTTGGGAGCTGGACTTCGTAAGTGTGATCTTCGTGCATGTTTCGTTGCGAATTCTGACTTTTCGTGAACGCCAGCGACCTCTATTGAAAATATAGAGTTGCCTCATGACTGCCAAACGATAGCCTAAACCAAAATCGTTAATGTCTGTCTCGAGCACTTTTTTGCTAGGGTGTACGGTTTAGGCGCTAGAGCCCCAAAATCGTCCTTTTCGGTCAGTTATTGCCGAAAATAAACGTGAACGCCGGCGAGCATCAATATTTCGCTTATTTATCAACCGATTGGTTTGATTTTGTGCTAGATTGTAGGCCTTGATATGTGCTTTCAGCGTACCAAATTGCGTTTATTAACTGCTTTTCGTTTTGGAGATAATTGGAAGAAACCGATTTCTGGACTTCGTTTTATGGCGAATACGCTCTGCGGCGGCTACTTTGGCGCCGCCTATCAGTTTCATTTATAGCGCAATTTAAGTTAAAGTGCAAATTATTTTAGACTGAAGAGCTATAAACATTTGTGCCAAATTTAGTCGCCTAGCTGTTACACAGCGATTTTGGCAAAAACTTAAATATTAAAAAATACGTTTTTGAGAGTCGATTCTGGCGACATTCGACGACCGTACCCTGCCAGAATAGCAACCAACTAAAATAACGATTGATGTATTTTTCTAAGACAGTAGTGCATTTGGGGGTTGACCTAATTTTACTTATTTATTGCATTTACTTACTTAAATTACTTACCAAAATTGGGGTCGAATTTTTGGCGTATTATGGCGGAAGCGCACTTTTATACACTTTGATCTGTTTTATTTACGTTGTTGGTAAAATTTCGTAAAATATACGAAAATGTTTAAAAAGGAAAGAAGTTTTTAAAGGTTTAAATCGCGAATTGCTAGCTGGTACGAATGCGGAGATATTGGCGGTCAAAGTTGAGCGAAAATCGCTCATTTTCTGCACCGCGTCGTCACGGCCGTCACGTAGCGGTTCGTGTCACCGTCAGTTTAGCGGAAAAACGAGCGGACGTGGACAGACGAGTCATATACGTCATTCGCAGCATGAAACGCCGCGTCGAACAGTACCGGTCTCGACTCGCTAGCCGAAACGATTGCGGAGATACAATTTTTTAAATTTTCGCCAAAAATGTGAAGGTCGTTTTCGTAGCAAAAACTCGCAAAATCACGTGTTTTTGGCAATTCTGAGCACGTATCGCAAAAATCGGCTGAAACTGAAATTTCGATTTATATAGCTGAATGTTCAGCGTCAAAAGCGAAACATGATGGTGTAAGTCGCATCTTACTCAGTTAATGGGGTGTGCAGAAATTGACCGCCGAACCTTTTTGCATCATTTTTTGCACGAAATTTTGCGAAAACCGACCTACTTTGCGCACGTTAAGTAAAAAACGGTCTAAAGCACAAAAACGCTCTATATGGCCAATTGTTGAGAATAAAATGCGAAGCATTTTGGTGCAAGTTCGGACTCGCTCAGTCTACAGGGTGTGCAAAAAATGCGGTCAAAATTTTGCAAAAATTTTTTGGCCAAACATTACCTACTTTGCGCACTTAAGTTGAGAAAACGGTTTAAACGACAAAAACGCGCGATATGCGGAAATTTGAGCGGTAGAATGAGGAAGTCCGTACTTGCGCATTTAACAGGGTGCACGAAAAATTTGCGGTTAAAATGTTGTCAAATTTTTGACATAATTTTGCGTTTTGGGTTAAAAAACCGACCTACTCTCTGCACGTTAAATAAGAAAACGACTGTAACGACAGAAAAGCGTTATATACCAAAATCTTCAGAGTAAAATGCCAAACATTATGGTATAAGTCGGGACTCGCTCAGTTTACACAGTGTGCAGAAAATCACGTTTGATTCCGGGCGGGAATGTGGAGGAGTGTCGAATTACTCCGTAATAGTGGAAATGTACGAGTAGTAGATTCGGGCCTCCGGAAAGCTGCATTTTTGCTCTAGCCGAAAATCTGCTGATGGTAGGTGTAGCAAATTTTGGCCATCTGTAGAGCAAAATACTGAGATGTACCTACGCATAAATGCAGCCGTCATAACTTTTCGTTGTAAGACGTGTCTCTGATATAAAATATCGTTACTGAACTGAACGGAACTGGTGTGTTAGTAGGCCTACAGGGACAGCAGTCGCCAACTTAGTAAGTCATATTCGTTTCATTTAGACGCACGGTAACAGTAGGTCTATATGAATTTCTCGGAAGCCGTTTCGTGAAACATTCGTCACGACGCAAATGCAATAACTTCGTTCTGGCACACGTCTCCGCCTGTTTATGGATGCAGTCCCTGATGTAAACGCAATTCGCTGTTCAGCCAGTCGAAAATTTGGCTTATTGGGTTTCGTTCTTTAGAGCATAATCTGCTAAATAGTGCGGCTGGCGGGTGACGAACATTTGGCAACGCGTTATCGATCGTGTTCGGCTGTCACGTCAGATGTTGTCAGAGATGTGGAACCGACATTTAGCAGTACGCTGTACACTGTACACTGTACATCAGCAGGAATGAATATAACCAGCCAGACTGACTTCAGCACTAAGCAGCCAGACCGACTCCAGCGCCGACCGATGGCAAACGTGCAGTAGGCCTAAGAGTTTCGACACTTTCCAGTTTGTTTCCTATTTTACAAAATAAATGCTATTCTTTGTAAACGTTTACGTAATATTTTAATACAAAATCGAAGCAACTAGAAAACTGAACTGCATTTTTGCTCTCTTTTTTCCCGCTATTTTCCCGCATTTTCTTTAGCCTATCTACCTATCCATTCCTTCCAGAAGCTAAAAGTCTGAGTAAGAGAGAGAGTCGAATGCTAAAACAAAATAAGTAAGTAAGTAAGTAAATGCTTTATAAAGCGCCAAAGTCTCAAAGAATCAGGGCGCATAGGGTGATGGACGCTAGGTGGCAGAAAAGGCTGACTGAAAGTAATGGGTCTTTTAAGTGACGTCTGAAGGTAGCCAAGGTTTGACATTGACGAATTTGAGGAGTTAAGGAGTTCCAAATTTTCGGTGCAGAGACGCTAAAAGAACGACAACCAACGGATAACTTATGCCGTGGAATTGCAAGGAACTGACTGGTAAAAGAGCGCGTGGACACTGAGGATTTATGATAGCCTACTGCAGAAGATCAGTAAGGTAAGGTGGATGGCCAGTGTGCAGTGTCATATAAGTTGAGCTGGCACGGACACCGAATGGTACCGACATCAACGACTTCGGTTACCTTGAACACAAAAATGCATATTTCGAAGCCCGCCAGGAAAATTCGAGTACAATTTAAATGAAGATAGGCCAACGTACAGCGTCAGCGGCAAGCTTGTAGCCCGTTGATGCTTCTGTACGTATTTTCAGACACTGTCGTCCAGATGAGCGGTTGCCGTGTCTTTTTGTATCCTCTGCGACTGAGAACAACTTTTGATAGGAGGCGAATCTTCGACTTGCTGATCATCATGAGTCAGTAGCTGTAACCAGTGATTGCAGCACTCAGTCCTGCACTCTGTGAAATGTACTAACGGCAGGTCACTAACAGTGTCATTACACTACAGTCTTAGGCCTACCTGTCACATCGCTCTGCCAAGTGTCGGCTGCAACTTGCAATTCACAGTACTAACTCTCACCGTGCAGTGACCGTGATCTATACTCAAGTCCGGCAGTGGATTCGGGACTTTTCGGGTCCTTATTTTCATGACTTGGTCTCGGACTTGAACCCAGTACCAACTAGATTTGTACTCATAAAATTTAGAACTAAATAAAAAATCTGTAACTTGTTCATGTATTGGGGAAAAATTACTGCACATTTTATCTGTGTTTTGTGTATTTGTGTTTGCTGTGTATGGGACCCACGCAGTGATGTAGTAGCCTACTCGTGTCCGGCAGTGGACTCGAGTCGAAGTAGAATCCTTATCTTTCGTGATTCGGACTCGGACTAAGAGTAGTCCATGTGCTAGACTCGTCAAATGTGATTCATCATTCATGTGTACCACTTGGTAGTGTTAAAATTACTATGAAGACCTATGTTCCTACTTACAGAAAAACTCAAACGTCACCGTCTACTTTCGAAAAAGTTCAAAGTCCACTACTTTGACTTGCTGTGAATTATAGGGCGTTTATACGATCCAGCAAACGTCCAGCAAACTTCCAGCAAATGTATTCAAAATACACGTGCTAATACTGGACGTTTGCTGCTGTATGCTATAATAGACGAGCCAGCTGGATGTTTGCTAGACGTTTGCTGGATCGTGTAAACACCCTATTAGTTGACAACAAGTCGTACAACAAGCTGTTGCATCAGGCGAAGCGGAAGACGTACATTTTCTCCGTCCACAGGTCTCCCTTTGTTTTCGAGTGCCTAGAAGTCCTAGGACATTTTCCCCAGGCCAGTAGGCCTAACAGCACATTATCAGAATCAGCGCTAAGCCTGGGCAGAAATTCCTCGCAACGCCAAAAGCAACTCCACCTAAGAAGTCGTCGCCGTTATAAGCATTTTTCAAACACAGTGTCATGCAATTGTATATGGGAGCGAAAAAATGTTCGGGAATCGCAAAAAAAACAGGAGAGGGCGACGTCCGGGGGAGGAAATGTCCTATAATTATACACTCGTCGAAGCGTGGGCAGTCAACTTCTATTAGGCCTACGCGTGGCATTAGTTTGCTCAGGCGTTGATTAACGATTCATCAGCAAATCTGTTTCGATGTGATCCCTACACGTGGTTAGTGCCGGATTTGCCTACGAAACGACGCTACTGTAGCATGCTGGCGTGGCTGACTGAGTACATTGCGGATGAATTGTTGGCGAGGGTGCCATTGGAAACGGAATAAACTAAAAGCAATCGCAGAGATAACATACTCCCGTTTAGACCTAATTCTGTTCAATTGCTGCACTGCTATTTGGGAAATAATGCTAAGCTAAGGCATTTATGCCTTATTAAAATGCATGCTAAAGGGGGAGGTAAATTCTATACGAAATAAGAAAAGGCGAAATCAAATTTTGACCACTCTATACTTTGGTAAACTTTGGTTTACTTTTCGGACCAACACGACTATGCAAATATTTATTGAAATTCGTTTATAATGTGTTTAATTAGGTTGACAAAAACAGACAGAATCAGTCAGTTACATTATGTGCGTTAATTTTTGACGACTTTTTAAAATCACGACTAATTCTTTAATGCGTTAACGCGTTAAATTAACGCGAAATTCGACAGCTCTACTTTTAATGTTAAAAAGTGTCTAGCTGATATGCAGAAGACAGTTGATACAGTTTCTACAGTTAGGACAACTGTGATTTGTTGCAGTTTTTTGTTATCTATAAATGAACGCAACAAATCGAAGCAAGAATAGAAAACTAACAACACTCGTTTATTATTTAAGCTGTCGACGGCCAGAGCCCTTGCGATCGCAGGCTCTCTAAAGGGGCGTCTGTCAGGCCGACCTTTGTCGCTTTGCTCGACATGACGTCCGTGCGATAAGGCGCCGACGCCGTTAAGACGCTCAGTCGGCGGTGAAAACAAGACTGATGACATCACATGGTGGGGGCGAGATAATGACGATCGAACGAATAAAATCGCTACATCTTAGCTAACAGCCTAACAACAACGATTGACTGACAGAGCATTAGCAGTTGCTGTGAAGCTACACTACCTTGTGAAGTTTAGTATTTTACCTGTCGAAACGGGCGTCAATATTTCAGAAAGAAGTAGCAATTTGTTAGCGGTTTGGTAGTGGGATCTTCAGTGACCACTCTGGTACGAATTTATTGCCTGGTGTGCCAAAAATAATTGTGAAAATTGGCAGTGGCGTAGCCGGAAATTTTAATTGGGGGCCTCGTCTTTCATCCCCTCCTTTTCCCTCTTTTTCCCTGTTTTTTCCCCTTTTTTACCTCTCTCTTTTTTTCTTAAAAGTAGGACTTTTTAAAATCTAGCTAAACACATGTCAGGTGGCTTGGTAACGTAACGGTAAGACGCCAGACTTACGATCGTGATCTACTGACAAGTGAACTAGGCCTATACAGTATGTAGGTATAGCCTATAACAAACACCAAGATCAAGTGGTCAACTCAGCCTTCTATGCCTCCGGGGTAAATAAATCGTCTACTGCCTAGTTTAGCTGCGGTTAAGGCGGGACGCGTTCACTTGTGTCGGGTGGCAGGTAACACTGTAATCGCGTATGGCAGGTAACGCTCCGATGCTTTGCGGTGGGCTTCCTGTAAAAAGCTATGCACACCACCATTTTAATCTTTAACTGCAGCGCGTTTGCGATTTTTGTTTGATTGCGCCTGGATATAAGTACACTTACTTACTTACTTATTTATTTGCTAACTTGCTGCGTTTTGTAAGTAGACTAAAAAAACTGTGGACTCTCGGGATGCCTTCTTCGCGTTGAAAAAAAAACTTGCGCGAGCATAATCAAAGTGGACGTGTGTTGCTATTTGCTATTTCTAATTCAATCTGATCAGCTAGCTGCGGCGATGCTACGATGACGCAGGTATTACGTGCCTCTCGCTTCAGTCGCTAATGAACGTCATTCTTTGTGCGAGGGCTTAGGAGCAAGACCTGGCTGACGCAGCTTTCTGTGGCCTGTGATCTTTGGCGGTGTTGCGGTGACTGACATCTCTTTCCGAACAGCATCTGTCGTGGGATCTTGCGAGCCGTTCGCTGATTGGTCGCTGCTTCTGACGTCACGAACTCACGATTTCATGACTCATCTGCTACGGAGAGACAAGTCATTCCGGGGTTAAAAACTGTATTTTTTAAAAGTCTCAACCCAGTGGGTTTTATTGCGTTTCATGGCATTTATTGGGTTTTTGAACTTTTGGTTTGTTTGCGTTTTTAAAAAGTCCAACTCGAACCTTAGCAGAACAGTATGTTATTTGATTCATTTGAGTTTTTACTTGATTGTAGAACATACAATATACGAAAATTTGTAAATTCATTACGCAGGTATCTTGATTTTCGTGTTTGAGTATTTCATTTTCGCTTTATGGAGGGTTTACAACTTTACACGATCCAGCATTCATCCAGCTAGGTGGAAGTTCTATGGTAATTAGGAGGACGGGCGGGTTGTAACCACAGATTTAAATATTAATGATATTTGTGATAGGCATATTGGAAAGCCTATATAACACGTAGGCCTATCAGCTGTGGGCTAAGCGTAGGCCCGCCTACGGCTTAGCACACAGCTGATAGGTGGCGGGGTAAGCAGCTGATAGGGGGTGGGGTCCCATCAGGCCAGCTGGATGTTTGCTGGACGTTTGCTGAAACTTTGCTGAAAGTTTGCTGGATCGTGTAAACACCCTATTACCCTGTATATATGCGCGTCTCTGGTGCACCCGTGAACAGTCTGGGGACCCACAGCAGGAGGTCTGAGCTGTCGTAACGCTACCGGTCGGTCGGTCGTTTTTCACTGCACAGTTCCGCCAGTGACGTCAACTAACGGGGCTCGCTCACGTGCAGTAAAATTAAACGGAATAAAACAAATGGGAGCGGTCTTTGTCAATCCCGCTCCAAGCTTGCAGAGAACTTGCAGAAATTCGTATTACTGCAATAAAAAATAAATTATTTTGCAGTGTTGAAAAATTGCATTATTAAATTATTAATTAAATTAATTTGATTAAATTATTTTTTCGTTACTCTTTTACTACTATCTTAAGAAAAGCGGACTTTTTATTTGATTAGTGGCCGGATTCTAGGGCAGTGAACTGCAGGAAAGGTGAAACAAAAAGAAAACTTGCTAATCTTACCTTAAATTTGATGCAATGCTGCCCTCTGCAAGTACGTGCGCTTTGGGGCGTAGGCCTAGATGGGTGCGTCAATGACCCACTGCATTACTCTACTGTATACAGTTGCTTTAAATAGGCATTATGATTAAGTGGTTGATTGATTAAACTGAAGATAAAGCTTCCGATAATTAATGCTTTTTAAATTATCATCCTAAACCGAAATTAACGTTTAAGGCCGTGCGCATTAGGCCTATTTTGGCTACTGTAAAAAAACTGTACTAAATATTCGTGTATCGTACATCGTACAGTAGGCTAGCCTAGTCGGTGTGCGGTATTTTGTTGGATTACCCTTTGGTCTGTGATGAACAACTCTGTTCGCCGGTGTTAGTACCGGTGTACGGACACTTAATCACTCGACAGTTAATCACGCGACAGTTAATCACTGCATAATCAGACATTTAATCACGCGACAATTAATCACCGACACATAATCACCTAACAATCATCACACGACATAGTCACAGTTACACATACAAAATCTTTAAAAAAACATGAATGTTCACGGACACATTAACAACTTGACACAATCAATCGCTTTGGGACAGAAGGTCTGGGCATTTGTCTTTATTTACTGCGTCACAATAACTCACAATAAAAGCCTGTTACAGCGAACAGTGAAACATAAAACTTGAAGCTCGTTAAAAACTGACCTACTAAATGCAGTCGACCGTGAAGATTTGGTGATCCTAGCTTGCACCGTTTTTGACTGAACCACCCGTGTGATGGACAGACAGACGGACGAACAGAACTGCGATGGCTAAGACGCGCTAAAGCTTCGCGCGTAAAAATGGTTGAGCCGTAATGTTCACCATGCACGTCCTGCTCATCTGTATCCATAGGTAGCCTATGTTCGAAAATGCACAATCGATCACAGATCGGTGATTAACTGTCGCGTGATGAGATGGCTACGTGTTCAACTGTCGAGTGATTATATGTCGCGTGATTAACTGTCCAAGTGATTATGTGTCGGTGATTAACTGTCGCGTGTTTAAATGTCGGGTGATTAAGTGTCACCAAACCGTTAGTACCATAAAGTCGCTAATAAATCTGCGTCAATTGACATTTTGTTTGTTAGAACTACAATGTAGCTTTACCTAAAGGCGCGCGTACAAACCGACGTAACTCAACTGAACCGAACTGAACTGAACTGACATGTTTAAGTTTTTGACGAACTGACCAGTGGGCAAACATCAATGCTTTACAGTAGGCATCGTCTAACGGCGTCGGTGGTCTGCGTAACTACGCTCACGAAACTGATAAAAAACCTATTACAAAATTTTCACGGACAAAATCCCCCTCTGCATTAAGTGTCTATTAAGGTGTGTTTGTGTCTATTATTCATTGATTTCAATGTTGTGCTTGTGTAACCGACACTTGCAATACATGCAACTTAGTTATTTACTTACATATTTACTTCTACATGTTTGCCTGCATGGGGGTTAGGGGGAGATTATGATTTACAGTATTACCCGAGGGATTCGGCCCGGAAAGATTTTGTGCGGGGGACTATGTCCGCGGGATTTTGTTTAGAGGGGGATTTTGTCCTTGATTCGGCGGATGCACTTTGTTCGATAAAGACACTGGTAAACTGCAGCGCTTCGTAGACAGCGGCGACAACTAAGTGAGGAAGGAAGACGTACGTGCCCGGATGCACCATTGACGAGCACTCAACATCGATCATCCAACGCAGAGTACGTTGTACTTCTGCGTTTTAGTGGCCAGCACGGTGACAACGGTCGTAGCCGAAGGCCATTCGACGTGCTAAGCCTTAAGTCCTCACGAACGAGCATTCGTTCTCTGTCGACTGAGTTAAAACCGCAAACATAGGCTAACTGTTGCACAGCCTGCGGCAGAATAGACAGCTGAGCGATTGATGTACACCGTGTTCAGAAAAAAATTACTGAACATTTTGTTTTTTTTGAATATCGTGAAGAAGCATATTGTGTGGTTTGGTGGTGTAACGATAGGGTGTCGGACTTACGATCGAGAGAACGTAGATTCGACTCCCGGTCAAGTGGTTACTACTGAAATAGGTGACCGTCGACAGACAGGTAATAAAACCGTCTAAGTATATAACAACAGCAAGGTTAACTCAACCTTCCATCCCTCCGGGGGAGGTAAATCGAATACCGGCCTATCTGGCTGGTATTAAGGCGGAGCGGGTTCACCTGTGTCGGGTGGCAGTTAACACTGTGTAATTCCACACGGCAGGTGACGCTTCGTAGCTCAGTAATGGGTTTTTTATTTAAATCACTCAATAACCATCTTTAGTTTTACCTTTTTTGTACGGTATTCTGTTGTATTGTCGGTTGTTGCAGAGCGTACAGATGCAGGGATGATGGAGTTTGACGTGACAACGATGTCAACACTGTCTGACGACGCAGTGCCGCGCCAGCAGGGGACTTATTTGTCAACTTTGATATACGTCACTGACGCCATTCGATTGACCTGCCCCAGAGGGATGGCCAAGCTGAGTTGACCCGTACGTCACTGACGGTATTTTGACCAACGTGCTTGTGGTGGCTGGGCTGATCGCCAACGCCCTTACGCTGGCCGTACTTTCCCGTCCTTCCATGCATTCGTCCACGAACAGCTACCTCTCAGCACTAGCCGTCTGTGACAGCGTTGTGTTGACCTGCAGTGCGCTGTTAATCGGTCTGCCCGCTTTACCTCTTCATCTCATCAGCCACTACGTCCATGCCGGGCCCTACGCCTACATCCTGTCCTACGTCTACCCGCTGGCGCTCGTAGCACAAACCGCAACTGTCTGGCTGACCGTGTCCTTCGCTGTCGAACCACCTCACCCAATCAGTGCTGCCACTTTACCGTGTGAACTTGAACCGACTTGGTGTCGTTCGCTGTCGAGCGCTTCATCGGTGTTCAGTATCCACTACGAGCTGTCTCCGTCTGCACCGTCGAACGCGCTAGGTCAGTCATTAATTACACAATCAATTAATCAATGAAAAATTATTATTCATTGAAACAAAATATATTTGTATAGCGTTACATGTCACAAACAAATCAAAGATGCAAGTGAGCAAAAGTAAGTAAGTAAGTAAGTAACACGTTAATTTTTATACCGCATACCGTTAAAAATAACTTCTAATGCGCTAGTCACACTAGTAAAAGTTGAACAAAGTGATTGTACAGAACTTCCCAAAGCAGCGCCAAGCGGTTTGGTGTGAAATTACGCTAAAATGCGCCGAGACGTTCGCCGGATCGGACAGTGAATTGCAGACTGGATGAGCGCCAACGCTTAGAGCTTAACTTCTTTCTTCTGAGCATGGTCAAATGTCAACAAGGTGAAGACTCCTGGCCACTGTGGCTGTGGACATGCCGGCAGTGCTAAATGCGTAAAACAAAAATATACAGGTGCAGAACTGAAGTGCTGATTAAAATAGAGATGTGTCTCTGCCTCCTCACGGAAGGGTCGCGACTCCTTTTCACTAGAATTAATGGAGTACTTCAACCATCGGTTGCAGACTATAATCTCAAAATAATGATTGTGATCGTCTGTGTACAGTGGCAATTCAGGAGGAGGACGCCCCCATCGACTGGATGCATTTTGAGACAAGTGAACATTTTGTACAAAGTGCATCATTTTTGGATCAATTTTTTATTTTTTTTGCGGAGAGGGCACGGCCATCTCCCCAAATCATACCTTCTACCTTTCCGTCTTCAATTTCAAAATTTTGGATCTGCTACTCTGTACGACTGCGGCACATGAATGATTAACTAAGCCGAAATGCATTCTGCCCTTTTCGAATCGTATTTTTTGAATGTGCCTTTCATGCAATTTTGGATAAACACTGCATAACATAGGTGCCTAATCGCATTTCGCACTTGAGACTGACCAACATTTAACAGCCTTCAAGCGACAAAAGGCCTAATTAATCATTTGTTACGTAACTCGACGCCAAGTCATCAATGTATTATTGCTGTTGGGCAATTTGTCAGTTCGGCGCTCGTAGGCCTAATAAGTGTGTGAATATTAGCGTACGCGGGTACGCGCTTGCACGGTTTCCGCCAGGGAGTACTCCCTGGTTTCCGCCGAGCTGTCGGAGATGATATAAGTCACGTGATCAGACTCAGAGCTGGTCGTGGGTCGCGAGCAGAAGAACAACTCGAGGCATCGGGTGCAGTTGTTTTTTCTTATCGTCGACCTTAGGACAACCGAGCGTGCAGCCCGTGAATTGACGGAAATCTGAGAACGAAACCGGCTACCGGTAATGAAATTCAACGCGATATCACTCCCTGCAGTGTGTGCGTGAGGGTCCTGTCTTCGGCATCACCGTTACGGAATATACAGATTCGGCGAGTTTCTCGCCGACATTGTGCGCTTTATAAATTTATTTATTTACTTACTTACTTACTTACTGAGTCATAAAAAGAAGTAAGCGACCAAGTCTTTGCCATAAAAAAGCTTACAGAGCGACAGATATGAACTGAATGGAACGAAATGAGATTAACTTAAATGAAAGCCGCAGCAAACTGCTTTTATTTTAGTTCATTTCACTTTAGTCGCTTTGAACACGCTTTAACGCCGTCAGACATGAATAACGATTTCACGTCTACGCTCAACGGTGAACTCGAAGAAAATTTAAGCTTCGACTACACCTCAGTCCATCGATCAATGAATTAGTCAGTCAGTCAATAAAACAATAAAACACATTATTTATATGGCACCAGATGTCTCGAACAAATCAAACATGTCGACGTGTAAAATGCTATTGTTAACTTTCGAATGCTAAAATTTACAAGTGAATGTAGCGGCGCGATGTGGCGGGATCTTTCATGAACATATGTTGTGAATTTACTGTTCCGTGCGCCCATGGAAGAATTTTGAAAATCAGTCATTTTTGATGAAATTGTGAGATACTGTAGCTTGCATTTGTTTGCCACATTCGACTTTAAAAGACTAAAAGGCATAGGCTAAGTTGCAGAACTTTACCGTACACGTCATAAAAACAAATAGGTGGACTGTATGTAGCGGTATATAACTATCATTGTAGGCGCAGTGGGCGTATTACGTCAACGAACGCCTACAAAGTAAACTACAACGTATACTGCAAGTTGAGTCAATAGTGTCACCGTTACTATTTCTAGCCATGTAATGTATCCCGTACAACGGCTGGCGAAGGTAACAGGTAGATTGGTGGCGCTATGTTTAGGATAATCCTTAAAGATGTCTGTTAGCGCGTATAGCCTTGACATCTTTGCAGTTTTCTCATTGTCTGCACTAGTTAATTGGTGTTTGCTTGCCATCTTGTTCTAATTTGAGTTACTGTGAATTGTTTAAATAAATAAATAATCTCCGCCAACAAGAGAATAGCTTCGTAGATTTTTTTCAGCCTGTGCCTACTTACAATAACCAAGTCATTAAGCAGCAACGTTTTCATAATTAATGTCGTTTATTTAGTTAAACGCAATAAAATTAACGTCGTTTACTTCCACGCGGAGAACCAGTGGTTAACTTGAATGACTTAGCAAGAGGTGACGGGTCTCAATTTTTTTTCTTCTTAGGCTCTGAAGAAGAGAATATTTTAAAACCCGTCACCGTAAGCCGCAAATTTTCCTTTCTTTTCATTACATGCAGCTAAGTGGTCTCGGGAGTGCCGTAAGCTCCCCAACAGGTCCGAGCAGATCCAAGCTGTAATAATATTCGGTGCATTCTGATGTTTAGAAATACCAACTTATTACTGGAGTGTGCCAATTTCGACGGCAAAAAAGCAACAACTGCAACGGAAAAAATGTCCGCGGAAAAGATACAAGCTGTGACGAAAAAATCTGATATAAACAGTTGTGAAGAAGTCACATTTTTAGCATTATCATCCTTACTTACTTATTTTGTAGTTACGGTATTCGTTTCAGTTAGTTTGGTTCGTTTATTGATGCGTTCGGCGCCAATTGTGGCAATTATTGTCTGTTTGGAATATAAACTTAGATTTTCGGTATAAGAAATATTTGATTTTAAACTACCCATCATTAGTACTATGTTTCGTTGCTATAACAACCTGCATCAACGTCCGGTCATTCCTTAACG